>Ga0209172_10002228_pt1 | contig 35485 bp, 32 predicted proteins | sample LarsenN4metaG_FD_184113 | JGI IMG/M metagenome (GOLD analysis project Ga0209172, IMG submission 184113) | Hot spring sediment bacterial and archeal communities from British Columbia, Canada, to study Microbial Dark Matter (Phase II) - Larsen... ... | reverse complement strand
GGGGATGGTCGGGAGCCTCGGAGCCGGTGCTCATGCTCACCCTTGTCCACGCGAGGACGCCGGCGGCGCCTCAGGATACCGTTCGAGTCTTGAGCACCGGGCGAGGGCGCCAATCTCACAGCCGAGGACAACGCCTCAAGGGCGGCATGGCGACCCTCTCCCGGATCCCGTCTCTGTCTCTTCCCACGGTGACTACCCGATGAGTCGAGATCGTACAAGGGCGGCGGCCGAGGGCGGGATCGCGGGGGCGGGACGGAACGGGAGGGGGCCGGGGGGCGGCCCCCTCCGCGCAGAGGGGCTCAAGCGTCTTCTTGCGTGACGCGCAGGACCTCCTCCACGGTCGTGAGCCCCTCTCGGGCCTTCGTCCAGCCGTCGAGTCGCAGGGTCGTCATCCCGGCCTGGATCGCGTGGCGGCGCAGCTCGTGGCTCGGCGCCCGCCGCAGCGTCAGGCTGCGGATCTCCTCGGTCACGGCAAACAGCTCGTAGATGCCGATGCGCCCGCGGTAGCCGGTGCCGCGGCACTCGTCGCACCCCTTGCCGCGCCAGACGCGGACGCCGGGCTCGGGCTCGACGCCCAGGGCGCGCAGCTCGGCGGGCGACGGCGTCTCGGGGATCCGGCAGTGCGCGCAGACCCGCCGCACGAGCCGCTGGGCCAGCACGCCCTCGAGCACCGAGGCGATCAGGTACGGCTCGGCGCCCATGTCCTGGAGCCGGGGGACGGCGCTCGGCGCGTCGTTGGTGTGGAGCGTCGAGAAGACCAGGTGGCCGGTGAGCGACGCCTGGATCGCGATCTCGACCGTCTCGAGGTCGCGGATCTCGCCGATCAGGATCACGTCGGGATCCTGGCGCACGATGTGCCGGAGCCCCGTGGCGAACGTGAGGCCCACCTTCGGCTTGACCGGGATCTGGTTCACGCCCTTGAGCTGGTACTCGACCGGGTCCTCGATCGTGATGATCTTGCGGTCGGGCGAGTTGATCTTGTCGAGCGCCGCATAGAGCGTCGTCGTCTTGCCCGAGCCCGTGGGCCCCGTGACCAGGATGATCCCGTGCGGGCGCTGGATCAGCGCCTCGAACGCGCGGAGCGCCGCCGGCGGCAGGCCGAGCCGCTCGAGCGGCAGGAAGACGCTCTGGCGGTCGAGCAGGCGCATGACGATCGACTCGCCGTGGACCGTCGGCACGGTGGAGACCCGGATGTCCACGCGGCGCTCGCGCAGCGAGACGCGGATGCGACCGTCCTGGGGCAGGCGCCGCTCGGCGATGTTCATCTCCGCCATGAGCTTGATGCGCGAGGTGACCGCGTCGCGCAGGCGCTTGGGCGGCGACTCCTGGTCGAAGAGCACGCCGTCGATGCGGTAGCGCACCCGCAGCGTGTCCTCGTAGGGCTCGATGTGCACGTCGGAGGCGCCGGCGGCGATCGCCTCCTCGATGAGGAGGTTCACCAGGCGGACGACGGGCGCCTCGAACGCCATGTCGCGGAGGACGGCGACGTCCTCCGTGTCCTCGGCGCCGCGCTCGTCGTCCATGCCCTCGACGATGCGCGAGAGCGGCGTGCCCGCGGCCCCGTACGAGCGCTCGATCGCGTCGAGGATGGCGTCGGGATGGCTCACGGCCACGCGGACGTTCATCCCGGTCGTCTGCCGGATGTCGTCGAGGACGACCGGGTTGAGCGGATCGGCGGAGGCGACGGTGAGGACGCCCTGCTCGACGCCGACGGGACAGACCACGTACTGCCGCAGGTACTTCGGCGACAGGTTCGGGACGATCGGCGCCGGGATGGGCAGCTCGCCCCTGAAGAGGTACGGAAGCTCGTACCGGAGCGCGAGGGCCTGGAGGATCTCCTCCACGGAGACCGCCCGCTGGCGGGCCAGGGCCTCGGCCAGCGACTCGCCCGTCTGCTCCGCCCGCGCCTCCGCCTCCGCGAGCTGGTCGGCCGTCAGCAGGCGGTTGCTCAGAAGGAGCCGTCCCAGCTCGCGCGGATCGCAGGACGCCGCGAATCCCGAGAGCTCCCTCGCCGCCTGCACCCTCGTCGTCACGCTCGCCTCCCCTCGCCGCCCTGCGATCCGGCGGCCTGGCTGACCGCCGCAAGGGCAAGAGGTGTGCCGGGCCGGGAGACGGGCGGCGACGGGGACCCGGGGAGCGAACCCCGTTGTGGATCGACGCGCGATTCTCACCATCTATGGTGGACACGGAGCCGCGGGCGCTGCGGCGCGTCCCGCCGCGATGGCGAGGTCGGACCGGGAACGCTCTCGGGAAGTGTCGGTGCGCTGACAGCCGCCTCGTGCCAGCCCGTCCCTGGGGATACCGCGCCGGCCGGCGGCGCTGGCGCCGGCAGGAGGCGGGCAGGTGTCAGTCGGGGGCGTGGCGGCGACGGCGCGACGGCGGCGCCCGCCGGGCGCGGGCGCCGATCCATTCCGCGAGAGTCACCAGACGCCGAAGGCCTTCTGGACGAGCGCCCAGGCGGCCTCGCCGAGCGGCCGGGCCCGGGCGCCGCGGTCGCGCGCGTTCGGATCGTTCGCCGTGCCGGCGACGACCCGCCCCATGATCCCCTGGGCGATGGCGGCGAGCCTGAACATCGCGAAGGCGATGTACCAGTCCCAGTGCGGGATGTCGCGACGCCCCGTGCGCCGGCAGTAGGCGGCCAGGTACTCCTCCTCGGGAGGGATGCCGGCGGGCCGCGGCTGGCCGGCGAAGCCCTCGAACTGCTCGTGGCGGAGCCGGAACGGCAGCATGTTGTACGCGAGGTCGGCGAGCGGGTGCCCCAGCGTGGAGAGCTCCCAGTCGAGGACGGCGACGATGTGCGGCCGCGTGGGGTGCAGGATCGTGTTGCCGAGCCTGAAGTCGCCGTGGACCAGCGTCGTCTCGTCGCCCGGCGGGATGTTGGCCGGCAGCCACTCCATGAGGCGCTCCATCGCCTCGATGCGCTCGGTCTCCGAGGCGCGGTACTGCTGCGACCAGCGGTGGATCTGTCGCGCGAAATAGTTGCCGGGCTTGCCGAAGTCCTCGAGGCCGACCGCGCGCCAGTCGACCGTGTGCAGGCGCGCCAGCACCTCGTTCATGGAGTCGAAGATCGCCGCGCGCGCCTCCGGCGCCTCGTCGGGCAGGCGCGGGTCGACGAGCACGCGGCCCGGCACGAACTCCATCACGTAGAACGTGGTGCCGATGACCCCGGGGTCCTCGCAGAGCGCGTAGGTCCGCGGCACGGGCACGCCGCTGCCGGCGAGCGCCGTGATCACGCGGTACTCGCGGTCGACCGCGTGCGCGGACGGCAGCAGCTTGCCGGGCGGCTTGCGCCTCACCACGTACTCCGCCCGCTCCGTCCACAGGTAGTACGTCGGGTTCGACTGTCCGCCGCGGAACTGGCGGACGGTGAGCGGCCCCTTGAACCCCTCGACGTGGCGCTCCATGAAGCGCTCGAGCGAGGCGACGTCGAAGCGGTGCTTCTCCAGCACCTCGGCGGTGCCCGCGAGGAACATGCGTTGCGTCTCTCCCTGGCCGGCGGCCCGGCCTCGACATTGTAAACGCCGCGCCCTATCGTGGGCCGGATGGCGGCGGACGGCAAGCGAAAGCAGGCGCTGCGCGAGCGGATCTGGGCGCTGCTCGAGCGGCGCGGCGCCGGCCGCTTCCCGACGCCGCTCGCCGGCCGCATCCCCAACTTCGTCGGCGCCGAGGCCGCCGCCGAGCGCGCCGCCTCCCTGCCCGAGTGGCGCGCGGCCCGCCGTCTCAAGTGCAACCCGGACGCGCCGCAGCGCCCGCTGCGCCTCCGCGCCCTCCGCGAGGGCAAGGTCGTCTTCATGGCGGTGCCGCGGCTCGCCGAGGAGCGGTGCTTCCTCCGCCTCGATCCGCGCCGGCTCCGCGGCCGGCTCGCGGAGGCGTCGTCGATCAGGGGCGCCGCCGCGCTCGGCGTCCCGGTCGAGCCGTCGGCCCTCGGCCGCATCGACCTCGTCGTCGTCGGCAGCGTCGCGGTCGACGCCCGCGGCGCCCGCGTCGGCAAGGGCGGGGGCTACAGCGACCTCGAGTTCGCCCTGGCGCGCGACCTGGGCGCCGTCGGCGAGGCGACGCCGGTGCTGACGACCGTCCACGAGCTGCAGGTGGTCGAGGACGACATCCCGATGGCCGCTCACGACGTCCCGGTCGACCTGGTCGCCACGCCGGAGCGCGTCATCCGGACCCGGCGCCGGCTGCGGAAGCCGTCGGGGCTCCGGTGGGAAGCCCTGCCGCCGGAGCGGATCGCCGCGATGCCGCCGCTCGCCCGGCTGGCGCCCCGGGCGCGTCTCAGCTCTGCGCCGGGCCGAGCCACGCGCGGGCCAGCGCGGGAGGCTGCCAGCGCGCGAAGGCGTCGAGGACGCCGTCCGGGGTCGCGGCGGCGACGAACAGCCGGAGGTGGTCGCGCCGCAGGAAGCCCTCGTCGACGGCGCGGGTGAGGAGCCGAAGGAGATCGTCGTAGTAACCGGCGACGTTCACCAGGCCGACGGGCTTGCTGTGGATGCCGAGCTGCGACCACGTGAGCATCTCCAGCGTCTCCTCGAGGGTGCCGAGGCCGCCCGGAAGCGCGACGAAGCCGCCGACCAGCGACGCCATCAGCGCCTTGCGCTCGTGCATGCTGCCGACGACGTGCAGCCGGGTCAGCCCCGCGTGGGCCAGCTCGCGCGTGGCGAGCCCGCGCGGGATCACGCCGATGACCTCGCCGCCGGCGGCGAGCGCGGCGTCGGCCAGCACGCCCATGAGCCCCACGGATCCGCCGCCGTAGACGACGCCGTGCCCCCGGCGCGCCAGCGTCTCCCCCAGGCGCCGGGCGGCCTCGGCATACTCGGGACGCGCGCCCGTCGACGAGCCGGCGAAGACGCAGTACCGCGTCATCCCGCCAGGTACGTCTCGACGAACTCCCGCGACAGCGTCCCCTCGCACACCTCCTCCACCGGCCCCTCGAGTCTCAGCGACCAGTCGGGCCGGACGTGCACGGCCAGCTCGCCGCCCGGCATCCGGACGGTCACGCGGCCGTGGTCGCAGCGCCCGTTCCGGACGGCCGCGGCGGCGGCGCCGCACGACGACGACCCCGACGCCAGCGTCCAGCCGGCGCCGCGCTCCCAGATCATGATCTCGACGGCGTCCCGCCCGAGGACGCGGGCGAACTGCACGTTGGTCCGGTTGGGGAATGCCGCGTGGCGCTCGATCTGCGGGCCGAGCCGCCGGCACTCCGCCTCGTCGAGATGGTCGACGAAGACCACGCAGTGGGGGTTGCCGACCGAGACCGCCGTGACCGTCAGCGTGGCGCCGCCGGGCAGGCGCAGCGGGACGCCGACGGCCTCGCCGCCGGGTCCCGTCATCGGGATCCGGGACGGCTCGAACGTGGCGCCGCCCATCTCCACGGTGACGAAGCCGACGCGGCCCCCGCGCACGTCGAGCTGGCACTCCACGACGCCGCCCCGGGTCTCGACCGTGAAGGTCTCGCGCCTGGCGTGGCCCCGGTCCCAGAGATACTTGGCGAAGATGCGGAGGCCGTTGCCGGACTTCTCGGCCTCGCTGCCGTCGGGGTTGAAGATCCGCACGCCGAAGTCGGCGCGCGAGGACGCCACCAGCAGCAGGATGCCGTCGGAGCCCACGCCGCGGTTCCGGTCGCAGATGCGCTCGATCGCGGCGGCGGAGAGCGGCGCGGCGAGGTCGCGCTCGTCGATCACCAGGTAGTCGTTGCCGAGGCCGTGGCCCTTGGTGAAGCGGATCATCGCCCCGTCAGCTCCACGCGCCGGCCGCGCGCCGCCGAGAGGTAGGCGGCGTAGACGACCTCGACGACCTCGCGCGCCAGGTCGGCGCCCGACAGCGGGGCGCGCCGCCGGCAGATCGCGTCGACGAAGTCCTCGAGCTCCTGCGGATAGCCGCGCATCCAGTCCTCCTCCGGGCTCGGGAACTGCCAGCCCGCCCGCGTCTCGACCTTCTCCGTGATGTACTCGTCGCCCCACACCCGCTCGTCGGGGGCGTACGCGACCACGGTCGTGTTCGGCGTGATGTTGGCCTGGACGACGCCGCTCGTCAGGTACGCGACGACCGTGTTCCGGACGCCGCCGAGCGTGGTGTCGTTGGCGTGCACGGTCGCCTTGGTGCCGTCCTCGAACGTGATGACGGCCACCGCCCAGTCCTCGACGTCCTCGGCCGCCGTGCGGAGGAACGTCCGGCGCCCGGCCACGGCGGGCAGCCGCGTGAGGAGGCCGACGTCGGCGAGCACCGAGCGGGCCCGGATCGGCGTCCCCTTCCGGCGCAGGCCCTCGTGGTGCTTCAGGTGGAGGACGACGCCCACGGGGTGGGAGCCCATCCGGAGCAGCGCGCCGCCGCCGGCCGTGCGCCAGCGGCGGGCGTAGGCCGCGTGGGAGCCGGAGTGGCTCTCCTCGGCCCGCAGCTCCAGGATCGTGCCGTCGCTCGCGTCGACGAGCCGCCGGAGCTTCGCCACCGGCGGCGCGTAGACGAAGTCCTCCGCGTAGCACAGCGTGACCCCGGCCAGCGTCACGGCCTCCAGCACGTCGGCGGCGTTGCGCAGCGCCCCCTCGAGCATGCGCTCGGGCGGGTCGGTCGCCTCGCCGAACCATCCCGTCAGCGGCTTCTCGACGATGACGTGCTTGCCCGCTCGCGCGGCGGCCACGGCGATCTCGTGGTGGACGTCGGTCGTGGCGCAGACGTCGACGACGTCGACGTCGGGCGAGTCGCAGAGCGCGCGGTAGTCGGCGAAGACGCGCGGGATGGCGTGGCGCCGCGCGAACGCCACGCCCTGCTCGCGCCGGCGGGCGCACACGGCGGCCAGCTCCACCCTGCCGCCGACGTGGCGGTAGTTGACCGCGTGCAGGTCGGCGGCGAAGCCGGCGCCGACGATGCCGATCCGCAGCGGCGGCGCCGGCGTCACCGCGCCGCCCGCCCGAGCGCGCCGGCGACGTCGGCGCCCGGCGGATCGGAGCAGGTCACCGCCGCACGCGTCGGGCCCCCGGGGGCACGCCGCGAGGACGACCCGGGGCCCCGAGGCGGGCGGGCACCCGAGGCTCCGGAAGGGGCCGCCGAGAACCCGTCCGGGCGCTCAGCGACGGTCGAGGGGAACGTACGTCTGCCGCGGCGGCCCCGTGTACTCGGCCCGCGGGCGGATCAGGCGGTTGTGGGCGTGCTGCTCCAGCACGTGCGCCGACCAGCCCGCGACCCGGCTGATGGCGAAGATCGGCGTGAACTGGTCGGTCGGGATCCCCATCGCCGCGTAGGCGGCGCCGGAGTAGAGGTCGACGTTCGGGTAGATCTTCTTCTCCTCGGTCACCACGCGCGCCACGGTGTTGAGGATCTCGACGTACTCCGTGTGACCCGTCTGGCGGCCCAGCTCGGTGGCGAGGCGGCGCAGGTGCTTGGCGCGCGGGTCCTCCACGCGATACACGCGGTGCCCGAAGCCCATCACGCGCGCCTTGTCGGCCAGCGCCTTCTTGATCCACGCCTCGGCGCGGTCGGGCGTCCGGATCTGCTCGACCATCCGCATCACCTGCTCGTTGGCGCCGCCGTGCAGCGGCCCCTTGAGGGCCCCGATGCCGGAGACGATCGCCGAGTGGATGTCGGAGAGCGTGGCCGCGGTGACGCGGGCGGCGAACGTCGAGGCGTTGAACTCGTGGTCGGCGTGGAGGATGAGCGCGACGTCGAACGTCCTGGCGGCGAGGTCGGTGGGCTTCTTGCCGGACAGCATGTAGAGGAAGTTGGCGGCGAGGTTCAGCCGGGGATTCGGGGCCACCGGGGCCCTGCCGCGTCGCAGCCGCTCCCACGCCGCCACCAGCGTCGGCATCTGGGCGGTGAGCCGCACCGCCTTGCGCACCGTCGCCTCGCGGGAGTTGTCGTCGGCGTCGGGATCGAACGACGAGAGCGCCGACACGCCGGTGCGCAGCACCTCCATCGGCGTCGTCTTCCTCGGGAGCTGGCGCAGCATCGCGACGAGCTTCGGGTGCAGGCGGCGGCTGGCCGTCGCGGAGAGCGCCTTCTTCTGGGCCTCCAGCTCCTTGCGGTTCGGGAGCGCGCCGTGCCAGAGGAGGTAGACGACCTCCTCGAACGAGGAATGCTGCACGAGGTCGTCGACGTCGTAGCCGCGGTAGAGGAGCCGGCCCTCGCGGCCGTCGATGAAGCAGATCTCGGACGTGGAGACGACGACGTCCTCGAGGCCTTCCTTGAAGCTGCTCATGGGCTCCCTCGCGATCGGTGGTTGAGGCGGTTCGCTTTTATCATAGGACCGTTACGCCTTCAAGGCGGCCCCGTGAGCGTCGTCGACTTCTACGACCGCCATCCCATCAGCGAGGCCCGCGTGCTGGGCGCCGTCGCGCGCCGGCGCGGCGGGACGCTCGCGGGCCCGCTCACGCCCGACGACCTCTTCGACTTCGACCAGGACCACTACGGCGGGCTGCCGGCGGTCGCCGCGCTGGCCCGGCTCGCCGGGATCGCGGCCGGCGCCCGGGTCCTGGACGTGTGCGCCGGCCTGGCGGGCCCCGCCCGGTTCCTGGCCTCCCGGCTGGGATGCACGGTGGTCGCCGTGGAGCTGAACCGCGGCCGCGCCGCGGGGGCGGCGCGGCTGAGCGCGCTGGTCGGCCTCGCCGGCCGGGTGCGCGTGACGTGCGCCGACGCCGCCGTCCTGCCCCTGGCGACCGGCGCGTTCGACGCGGCCATCAGCCAGGAGGGCCTGCTCCACGTCGACGACAAGGCGGCCGTGCTCGCCGAGTGCCGGCGGGTGCTGCGCGCCCGAGGGCGGCTCGCCTTCACGGACTGGATCGCCCGCCCGCGGCTGGCCGACGGCGAGCGCGAGCGCCTCGCGGCGTGGACCGCCGCGCGCGCGCTCGAGACCGTGGACGGCTACCGCGCGCTGCTGGGACGCGCCGGGTTCGGATCCATCGCGGCCGAGGACGTCACCGACGAGTGGCGGCCGATCCTCCGGCGCCGGCTCGAGACCCACCGGGCGCTGCGCGAGGCGACGACCGCCGCCTTCGGCGCCGCCTGGCAGGATGAGTTCGAGCGGATCTACGGGTTCTTCGTGGAGCTGGTGGAGGCGGGCAAGCTCGGCGGCGGGCGCTTCAGCGGAACCGCTTGAGCAGATCCTGGAGCCCGCGCTCGACCTTGCCGGGGTCGACGTCGCGGAGGATCGTCGAGGGATTGACGCGGATCGACGGCGACGCAGCCGTGCCCGTCACCTTGCCGCGCAGCTCGCCCCGGCCGTGCGTGACCACGACGTCGAGGTTCATCGCGCCCGAGGCGAGCGCGTACGTCCCGGCCGCCGAGACGCGCAGCACGCGGCTCGTGAACTGCAGATCGCGCGTCGTCACGACCCCGTCCGCGATCGTGTAGGTCGCGGTGATCGACTCGTAGTCGAGCGGCGAGCCGGCGAACGACGCCGGCAGCTCGCCCCCGAGGAGCGACGACACCGCGCCGCCGACGCGCACCACGTTGCCGATCAGCGCGAGCGCCTGGCTGCCCACGACCTTGCCGGGACCGAGACGCACCTGCCCCTTGCCGTCGAGCGTCGTCCACGGGCTGGTCGCCGACGCCGCCGCCGAGCCCGTCAGATCGAGCGGCCCCGTGACCGCGTAGCCCTGGCAGAGATAGTCCACGGCGACCTTCTCGACCGCCACGCCCTTGATCGCGAGGTCGCTGAGGTCGACGGGCATCCCGGGCGACACCGTGGCGACGAGGTTGGTGCTGAGGGTGCCGCCGGCGACGCTCGTCGTGACCGGGCGCGCCGCGAGCCGCGAGTCCTCCCACGCGACGTTGAGCTTCACGGTGCCGAGCGCCAGCGTCCGCCGCTTCGGCTCGGGGCACGCCGGCTGCGTCTGGGAGACGGTGAGGTCGGTGAGGTCGACGTCGCCCGTCAGCCGCGGCTTGCCCACCGTCCCGCCGACGGTGAGCGCCGCCTTCACGCCGCCCGACAGCGCGGGCTCGGGCCCCATCGCCGCCGCCGCGAGCTCGCCCAGCTTCTTGCCGCTCACGGTGACGCGCGCGCGCACCGGGGCGTCCGTGAGGGCGCGGGCGCCGTTCACGGCGAGGCTGCCATCGGCGATCTTCACGTCGAGCTCCCCGGGCACGACCCGCGCGTCGCCCTCGAAGCCGAGGAAGCCCGGCGACGGCGTGAGCGTCACGTCGAGGTCCTCCACCCGGTAGCGCGCCGCGGCGCGGCCGCCGCGCGTCTCGTAGGTCAGGACGCCGTCGTCGATCTTCACGCGGCTCGCGAGCACGGCGGCCGCTCCGGCGCCGCCCGCCGGCGCGCGGGACCTGCCGGGAGCGCGCGGCTCGGGCGCCTGGCCTCCGAGCGTCGAGAAGTTCCAGCGACCGTCGGCGAGCTGGACGAGCGAGATCACGGGCTCGCGGAGGACGAAGTCGCCCAGCTCGACGCGGAGCAGGAGCAGCGGCCAGAGCCGGAGCCTCACCCGCGCTTCCTCGAGCTTCACGAACGGGCCCTTGCCGAAGGCCGGGTCCTCGGCGATCTCGAGGTCGCGCAGGACGACGGCGGGGAGCGGCAGCGCGGAGACGGAGACCGACGAGAACTTCACCGGGCGGCCGAGGGCCTGGGTCGCCTGCGACGCGACGAGCGCCTGGACGCGCGGCGTGTCGACCAGGAAGGGAACCGCCGCCAGCAGCGCCACCACGAGGAGCGCGACGATGGCGACGGCGACGAGCAGCCAGCGGACGGGACGGCTCACGCGGGCACCGCCGGTCCGCGCGCTACGCCGGCTGGATCGCCGAGAGCCGCCAGGGATTCGGGCCGACCGGCCGCGTGAAGGTCCAGTACTCCTCGAAGTCCTGGCGCTCGGTCCGCGACCCCTCGACCACGCGGCCGGCCCCGTCGGTGGAGTAGTCGACGAGCGTCCCGGCGAGGGAGACGGTGACGAAGTCGCGGCCGCTCTCCTGCCACGCCTCGGTCACCTGCGACCGCCGGAAGTCGACGCCCTCCACGTGGTTCACGCGCCCCGCCGCGCGCAGCTCGTCGCACTGCGAGCGCAGCGCCGCGTGCATCTCGGGCGTAAGCCGGTCGCGCAGCCGCTCGACCTCCCGCTCGCCCACCGCGCGCTGGACATCGAGGAACGCCTGCCGCGCCGCCGCGGCGAGGGCGTCGGGATCGAAGCGGGGGTCCATGGTGCGCAGGTGGCGGATGCCCGCCTCGAGGTCGGCGGCTCCCGCCGGCATCTCGACCGCGACGCTCGCCGCGGCGGTGGAGGGCTCGCCCGGGTCGCCGCCGCCGGCGCCGGCCATCGCGTACGCCGGGCGCTCGGCCGGGCGGCGGCGGAGGAACGAGACGAGCAGCATCAGGCCGGCGCCGATCAGGAGCACGTCGAGGAGGCCGATGCCGAAGCCGTGGTGGCCGAAGAGCAGCCCGCCCAGCAGGCCGCCGAGCACCAGGCCCCCCAGCAGCCCGCCGAAGCCCCCGAAGGGGCCCGGCCGCGGCGTCGCCGGCTGGGGATCGACGCGGCCGGGGCTCGCCGGCGCCGCGGGGCTCGTGGGCGCCGGCCGCACCGGCGCCGAGTAGGAGCGCGAGCCGCGGCTGCCGCCCCCTCGCGCGCGCGCCCACGCGTCCGTCACCTCGACGGTGAGCATGCCCATCACGACCAGCGAGAAGACCGCGAGCCACCGGCGCATCGTCATGACGCCCTCCCTCCTGGCGGTCATTGTAGCGTCTCCGCCCGGGAGAGGCGGCCCATTCGCACGCCGGATCCCGGCTCCGCGGCGCTCAGGGGATCAGCAGCACCTTGCCGGTGGTCCGCCGCCCCTCGAGCGCCCGGTGCGCCTCCGCGGCGTCCTTCAGCGGGAACTCGAGCTCCATCCGCATCCGCAGCTTGCCGTCGCGGATCCAGCCGAGCACCTCGCCCGCGCGCTGCAGCAGGTCCTCGCGCGTCGCGATGTGGTGCACCAGGCTCGGCCGCGTGAGGAAGAGCGAGCCCCTGGCGTTGAGGATCTGCGGGTCGATCTGCCCGATGGGGCCGCTGGCCTGCCCGTAGAGGACCATCGTCCCCCGCGGCGCGAGGCTGCCGAGGCTCTTCTCCCACGTCGTCTTGCCGACGGCGTCGTAGACGACCTGCACGCCCTTGCCGCCGGTGAGCCGCCTCACCTCCGCCTCGAAGTCCTGGGTCGCGTAGTTGATGACCTCGTCGGCCCCGGCGTCGCGCGCGAGCTTCGCCTTCTCCTCGGTCGACACGGTGCCGATGACGCGCGCGCCGCGGAGCTTGGCGATCTGGCAGAGGAGCAGGCCGACGCCGCCCGCGGCCGCGTGGACCAGGCACGTGTCGCCCGGCTTCAGCGGGTACGTGGAGCACGCGAGATAGTGCGCGGTCATGCCCTGGAGCATCGCCGCCGCCCCCTGCTTCGTCGTGACGCCGGCGGGCAGCACGACGAGCCGCGCGGCGGGCACGACGGCGTACTCGGCGTAGGCGCCGGGCACGCCGGTGTACGCGACCTTGTCGCCGACCTTCACGTCGGTCACGCCCGGGCCCACCGCCGCGACCGTGCCGCCCGCCTCCTGGCCGAGGACGAGCGGCAGCTGGGCCTTGTAGAGACCCATGCGGAAGTACACGTCGATGTAGTTGAGCCCCGCGGCGTCGATCCTGACGAGCGCCTCGCCCTGCCTCGGCTCCGGCTGCGGGACGTCCTCGTAGCGCATGGCCTCGGGACCGCCGGGCGTGTGGATGCGGACGGCCTTCATCGCGCGACCTCCTGGTGAGACGGGGGGTTCGAAGCGCGGGCGATTATAGCACCGCCGCCGCGCGCCTCCGGGCGGCGGCGCGCGCCGCCGGCCAGTGCCGGACGGCGCCCGGCAGCACGCGGAGCAGGCGGCGCACGAGCCACGCCGTCGCCGCGAGCGCGGCGCGGTGGCGCGCGCCCCACGGGAACCCGTAGGCTGCGCGGACGCGCTCGGGCAGCATGCCGACCGCGGCGACGCGCAGCAGCCACGTCGCCGGCCACACGAGCCACGAGAGCGGCGGCGCGAGCAGCGCGCGCGCCAGGTCGCGGGCGGTGTCGGTGACGACGATCGCGCCGCCGGCGTCCATGGCGGCCATGTACGCGCGCAGCTCGCGCACGCTCCGCGGCAGCCAGCCCGCCGGCATCCCGAGCCCGGTCTCGACGCGCGCCGCCTCCTCGCAGTAGCGGTCGCGCTCCTCCGGCGCGAGCGGAGCGACGTACCGCTCGTACGTCCGCATGAACACGTCGACGCAGGTCACGTGCACCCAGCGGAGCAGCTCGGGGTCGTGCGCCGAGTAGCGCGTGCCGGCGGCGAACGGCCCGGCGGGCGCGCCGAGCGCGCCGTGGACGCGGTCGTGGACGGCGTTGATGCGGGCGAGCGCCGCGCGCCCCGCCGGATCGTCCCCGAACGTGAGGTCCAGCATCGCGCCGACGGTGGCGTGGAGCCGCCGCCACGGCGCCACGGCGTCCCCGCGGAAGCCGCTGTGATCGGCGACGCCTCGCGCGACGAGCGGGTGGGCGAGCTGCAGCAGGATCGCGCCGCCCCAGCCGAGCAGCAGCGCGCGCTCGGCGTGGATGCGTTGCGAGACGAGGACGTCGCCCGCGGGCCGGGGCTCGACGGCGCCGCTCACCGCATCGTGGAGAGGTCGATGTCGAACTTCGCGACGTCCTCGCCGCCGGGCGCCCGCTTGACGACCAGGACCAGGCGCGCGTCGCCCCTCAGCTCGCGCGCCGGAAACCAGTAGACGCAGCGAGCCCGGAACCGCCCGTCGTCCTCGCGGATCGCCGTCCGCTCGTTCTGCGCCACCGAGGGCTGCACCTCGCGCCCGTCGACCAGCAGCCGCGGCGTGAAGTGGCGGGCGAAGTCCTCGCGGGGCCCGCGGAGCTCCACGGCCAGCATGAGCTTGTCCTTCAGATCGGCGAGCATGCGCTCCTGGTCCTGCGCCTTCAGCGGCTCGTTCCTGAACGCCGCGTGCCGTGCGGCGAGCGCGATCCGGTGGAATGGCGTGATGACGGTGACGGTCTCCCCCGCGCCGTTGGTCACCTGCCACTCCTCCCCGAACGCCTCGCTCGTGACCGACCGCTGCCCCACCCGGATCGCCTCCTCGCGCTGCCGCTCGTCCAGCGTCAGCGAGGCGGCGGCGGCGGCCGGCGTCCACGCGGTCAGCACGAGGGCCATGACGGCGACGGGACGGAGGCTCACGTGCCCCCTCCGGCGACGACGACGCGCGCGAAGGTGTCGGGCGGCATGAACTTCGCGGCGACGCGCTGGACGTCGGCGGCCGTGACGGCGCGGATCCGCTCGCGGTAGCGGTCCGCGTAGTCGAGCCCCAGCCCCATCGCCTCGATCGCGACCAGGAAGTCGGCGACCTTCGCCGACGTGTCGAGCCGGAGCGGGAAGCTGCCGATCAGGTACGCCTTGGCCAGCTCGAGCTCCCGGTCCATCACGGCCTCGCGCCCCATGCGGGCGAGCTCCTCCTCGAGGATCCTCGCCACCTTCGGGACCTCGGCGTTGCGCGTCTGGGCCGAGACCGTCATGGAGGCGCCGTGCTGGCCCGGCGTGACCCAGGCGAACACCGAGTACGCGAGGCCGCCCTCGTCGCGCACGCGCCCGTAGAGTCGCGAGGCGGAGCCGCCGCCGAGGATGTAGGAGGCGACGGCGAGGGGAAAGTAGTCGGGATCGCGCTGGTTCACCGCCTGGCGGCCGAGCATGATCGTCGCCTGGGTCAGCTCCCGCGTCACCCGCTCGCTCCTCGCCGCCGATGGTGCCGCCGCCTGCGGGACGTCGGCGGGCGGCCATGGGGGCGACGCCCAGTCGCCGAGGCGGGCGGCGATCTCCTGCCGCGCCTCGGCCACCGTGACGGCGCCGACGACCGCCACGATCGTCGTGTCGGGCCGGACGTGACGGCGGTAGAAGGCGGCCACGTCGTCGCGCGTGAGCCCGCCCACCGACTCGACCGTCCCCTCCACCGGCGTGCCGTAGGGATGGCCCGGGAAGACCAGGCGCCCGAGCGCGCGCGACGCCACGGCCTCCGGGTTCTCCTCGGAGCGCTTGATCGCCGCCTGGATCTCGGCGACCTTCCGCTTGACCTCCGCCTCGGGGAACGCCGGGGACCGGACGACGTCGCGCAGCAGGTCGAGGCCGAGCCCGAGGTCGCGGCGCAGGACCGAGAGCGAGACGCTGAGCCCGTCGCGGCCGGCGTCGGCCTCCAGCCGCCCGCCCACGAACTCGATGGCCTCGTCGATCTGGCGGGCGGTCCGTCCTCCGGCGCCGCGCGTGAGCGTGGCGCCGGCGAGGTTCGCCAGCCCCTCGCGGCCGGCGGGGTCCAGGACCGCGCCGGCGCGGTGGAAGACGCGCACGGCGACGATGGGCACGGCCGGGCGCTCGGCGACCAGCAGCACGACGCCGTTGGGCAGCACCTCGCGGTGGGCCAGCGGCGCCGCCGGCGCGGGGGCCGCGGCGACGGCCGCGAGGGTCAGCGCGAGGGCGAGCGAGACGGGGCGACGCATGCGCACTCCTGCTCCGGCGTCCGCGGTCCGCACCGCATCACGGCAGCGGGATCAGGACGCCGACGTTCTTCTTCTCGGGAGGGAAGTAGGCGCGCGCCACCCGCTGCACGTCGGTCGCGGTGACGGCGCGGATCTTCGGGACGAACCCGTCGAGCAGCCGGTAGCCGCCGATGGTCTCGAACCGCGCGAGCAGCGAGGCGCGGCGGAAGATCGAGTCCTGCTGGAACACGAACGACGCCTCGATCTGGTTCTTGGCGCGCTCGAGCTCCTCGTCGCCCACCGGCTCGGCGCGCAGCCGCTCCATCTCCTCCAGCAGCGCCTTCTCGAGCGTCTCCGGCGTCTGCCCGGGCATCGCCGTCGCCCAGAACCAGAAGAGGTTCGGGTCCAGCGAGAAGTAGGAGTAGTCGCCGCCGGCCTGCAGGGCCAGCTGCCGCTCGTACACGAGGCTCCGGTACAGCCGCGACGCGCGGCCTCCGGAGAGGATCGTCGACAGCACCTCGAGAGCCGGGGCGTCGGGCGACTGCTGCGTGGGCACGTGCCACCCCAGGTAGACGATCGGCAGCCGCGCCTGCTTCTTCACGGTCACGCGCCGCTCGCCGTTCTGCGGCGGCTCGATCGCGAGGACCGGCGGCGGGTCCGGGCCCCGTGGGATCGTCCCGAATCGCTGCCGGACCCTCTCCAGCGCCTGGGGGGCGCTGAAGGCGCCGACGGCGACCAGGATCGCGTTGTTGGGGACGTAGTACGTCCGGTAGAACGCGCGCATCTGCTCCGGCGTGATGCGCTTGAGGTCCTCCATCCAGCCGATGATGGGGGAGCCGTAGGGATGGGCCTTGAAGGCGATCGACGAGACCTCCTCGCCCAGGAAGCCCTCCGGGTCGTCCTCGGTGCGCGTCCGGCGCTCCTCCATGACGACCTCGCGCTCGGCGTCGATCTCCTTCGGGTCGAGGAGGAGGTTCTGCATCCGGTCCGCCTCCAGCTCGAGCACGAGGTCGAGCTTGTCGGCCGCCAGGTTCACGAAGTACGAGGTCACGTCCTGGGACGTGAACGCGTTGTCCTGCCCGCCGTTCTGCTCGACGAGCCGGGCGAACTGGCGCGGGCCGTGGGTGGGCGTCCCCTTGAACATCATGTGCTCGAGGAAGTGCGCGAGCCCCGTCGCGCCGCGGCGCTCGTTGCGCGAGCCGACGCGGTACCACACCTGCACCGAGACGATGGGGCTGCGGTGGTCCTCCAGGAGCAAAACGCGGAGGCCGTTGTCGAGCGTCGCGGCGAGGACGGCGTCGGTGCCGGGCGCGCGCGCGGGCTCCGCCGCGCGCGCGACGGCGGCGACGGCGCAGGCGGCGAGCAGCAGCAGGGCGACGGCGGAGCGCGCCAGCGGGACCGACACGGTGACGATTATAGCGCCCCGTCGCCACGGCGCGCGGCGTCAGCCGGGGACGCGCGCGGGAGTCGTGCGGACGGCGAGCACGACGGCGCCGCCGGCGAGCGCGACGGCCGCCGACACGTAGCAGCCGGCGGCGAAGGAGCCGGTGACGTCGCGGGTCCAGCCGGTCAGCGCGGGACCGACCACGGCGCCCAGCACGCAGACGGCGTTGTAGAGGCCGAACGCCGTCGACACGTCGCGCCCGCTGAAGACCTCGCCGAGGAGCGCGAACGACGGCCCCCACACGCCCCACGCGCAGCACGCGACGACGGCCAGCGCGGCGGCCAGCGCGCCGACCGGCGCTCCGCGCTGGACGGCGACGGCGAGCGCCATCGTGGCGAGCGTCATCGGCAGGTAGCTCGCGGCGAGGACCGTCCGGCGCGAGAGCCCCGAGCGCGCCCCGACGTCGCCGAGCCAGCCGCCGGCCAGCAGGCCGGCGACGCCGGCGAGCCCGAGCAGCCCCGAGTAGAGCCCCGCCCGGCCCAGCTCGGACACGCCGCCCTCGACGAACAGCACCGGCGCCCACGTGGCGACCACGTACTGCACCCACATGACGGCGGTCGCCGACAGCCCGAGCAGCCAGAGGTCGCGCTGCCCGAGCACCCGGCCCAGCCGCGCGCGCAGCGGCTCCGGCGCCGCCGCCCGCGCCGTCTCGGGCACGACGCGCGCGATGAGCGCGGCGGCGCCGAGCGGCGGCAGCGCGAAGAGCAGGAAGACCGCCCGCCACGGCATCACCTCCCCCAGCATCCCCGCGGCGACGAGCCCGAGGGCCAGACCGAGCCCCGGGCCGGCGAACGAGACGCCCTGGCCCAGGGCGATCTTGTCGCGCGGCGTGACGGCGGCGATGATCGCGCGGTCGTTCGAGAAGAGACAGCCCTGGGCGGCGCCGGTGACCAGGCGCACGGCGAGCAGCGCGGCGAACGACGCGACCAGGGCCGTGGCCGCCGACGCCGCCGCGCCCGCCAGGAGCCCGAGCACGATCACGCGGCGCCGGCCGAAGCGGTCGCCGAGCAGGCCGGCGGGGAACTGCATCGCCGCGTAGGCGCCGAAGAAGACGCTGGTCAGCGCCCCGGCGGCCGTGTAGGAGAGCGCGAGGTCCGCCATGACGAGGGGCAGGAGCGCCGCGAGCGCCATGCGGATCAGGTAGTTCGTCACCCAGGCGAGGACGAACAGGAGCCAGACGACGCCGTACGGGGGACTCGGAGGCATCGGGCGCGCCAGTGTATCATCCCGGGTGATGCGGACCTCGGCACGACGCCGCGCGGCGCTGCTCGCGCTGCCGTCGCTGGCCGCTGTCGCCGCGCTGCCGCTCGCCGGCGCCGCCCGCGCGCAGGGCTGCGCCGACCCCCTCACCGCGATCTTCGAGCGCCTCGCGCCGTCCGTCGTCTCGATCCAGGCGACGAAGATCAACAAGGCCAGGCCCGAGCGCCGCTTCGAGGCCGTCGTCGGCTCGGGCGTCGTCGTGGAGCGCGACGGCCAGGTCGTGACCAACGCCCACGTGGTGGACGGCGCCGCGTCGGTCTCCGCCACCCTCGACTCCGGCGCCCGGCACGCCGCGCGGGTCGTCGGCGTCGATCCCGTCCTCGACATCGCGCTGCTGCGCCTCGACGTCGCCGCGCCGCTCACCGCCGCGCGCCTGGGCGACTCCTCGTCGCTGCGCGTCGGCGAGGAGGTCGTCGCGATCGGCAGCCCCATCGGCCTCGATCACACGATGACCCGCGGGATCGTGAGCGGCCTGAACCGGCTCCTCCCCGGCGTCCCCGACCAGCCGATGATCCAGACCGACGCGCCGATCAACCCGGGCAACTCGGGCGGACCGCTCGTGAACCGCTGCGGCGCCGTCGTGGGCATCACGACGCTGATCTCGGAGGACGCCCAGAGCGTCGGCTTCGCCGTCCCCGTCAACGCCGTCAAGGCCGTGCTGCGGGACCTGCGGGAGCACGGGCGGGTCGTGCGGCCGTGGCTCGGCATCCAGGGGCGCACCGTGGATCAGCGGCTGACCTCGCTGCTCCGGATGCCGCTGACGCCGGGCTACCTCGCCGAGATCGTCTACGAGGGCAGCCCCGCCCAGCGCGCCGGGCTCCAGGGCGGGAGCCTCTCGGTCGTGATCCAGGGCGAGGAGTACCTGCTGGGCGGCGACATCGTGACCGCGATCCAGGGCCAGCCCGTCCGGGGCCACGAGGAGTACGTCGCGCGGGTCAACGCCCTCCGGCCGGGTCAGCGCGTGCGCCTGACCGTCTTCCGCGACGGCCAGACCCGCGAGGTGACGCTGGTCGTCGCCGAGCGCCCGCGCCTGCCGTCCGACCTGACCGAGTGACCGGCCGCGCGGCCGGCCCGTGGGACGCCGCCGGGGCGGCGTCGCCTCGCGCCAGCGCGGCCGCCGTCAGGAGCGCGTCGCGCAGCATGGCGCGCGTCAGCTTGCCGGTGAAGGTGTTCTGCTGGCTGGGATGATAGGAGGCGACGAGCGAGACGCCGTCGTCGAAGGTCGCGACGGCGCCGTGGGCGAAGACGGGGCGCGGCCTCGGCACCGGGAGGCCCAGGCGGCGGCGGGCGCGCAGGTAGGCCTCCCACCCGACGCGCCCGAGCCCGACGACCACCCGGACCTGCGAGAGCAGCCGCAGCTCCGCGAGCAGGTACGGCTCGCACCGCGCGATCTCGTCGGGCAGCGGCCTGTTCGCCGGCGGCGCGCAGCGCACCGTCGCGGTGACGTACGCGTCCTTCAGGACGAGGCCGTCGTCACGGGACGTCGACGTCGGCTGGCTCGCGAAGCCGGCTTCCCAGAGCGCGCGGAAGAGCCAGTTGCCGCTCTCGTCGCCGGTGAAGATCCGTCCCGTGCGGTTGCCGCCGTGCGCCGCCGGCGCCAGGCCGACGAGCAGCACGCGCGCCTCCGGATCGCCGAACCCCGGCAGCGGGCGGGCCCAGTAGCGCTGGCCGCGGTGGCGGCGCGGCGGCGCCGCCGCGACGGCCTCGCGGTGCGCGACGAGCCGCGGGCAGAGGCGGCAGCGCACCACGCGCGCGTTCAGGCGCTCGAGCGAGGACGCATTGAACATGCGGGCCCGATTGTGACACGGTGATGGCCATGGCGCGAGACACGGAGGGCCGCCGTGCGCGGGTCCCGGCGATCGTCGTCCACGGCGGCGCGGGCGCCGACCCGGCCGAGGGCCGCGAGGAGCTGCGCGCGGGCGTCCTCGACGCCGTCGTCGCCGGCTGGCGCGTCCTGTCGGCGGGCGGCGCGGCGCTCGACGCCGTCGAGGCGGCGGTGCGGCGCCTCGAGGAGCTGCCGCGCTTCAACGCCGGACACGGCTCCGTGCTGAACGCCGACGGCGACGTCGAGATGGACGCCTCGATCATGGAGGGCGATCGCCTGCGGTGCGGCGCCGTGGCCGCGGTCTCGCGCGTCGCCCACCCCGTCAGCCTCGCCCGCCGCGTGCTCGAGGACGGCCGCCACGTCCTGCTGGTGGCCGACGGCGCCCACCGCTTCGCGCGCGCGGCCGGGCTGCCCGACTGCGATCCCGCGACGCTGGTGACGGAGCGCCAGCGGCGCCGCCACGCCGACCGCGCCGCCGCCGCGGCGGCCGGCGGCGGCACCGTGGGCGCGGTCGCCCTCGACCGCCGGGGCACGTGCGCGGCGGCGACGTCCACCGGCGGCACGCTCGGCAAGCTCCCCGGCCGCGTGGGCGACAGCGCGCTGATCGGCTGCGGCACGTACGCCGACAGCACGGCCGGCGCCGTCTCCTGCACCGGCGACGGCGAGGCCATCATCCGCGTGACGCTGGCGCGGCGGGCGCTCGACTACCTGAAGGAGGCCGACGACCCCGTGTACGCGGCGGACGTCGCCATGGACCTCCTGCGCGAGGAGGGCCGGGGCGAGGGCGGGCTCATCCTCGTCGACTGGCGCGGCCGCACCGGGTTCGCGCACTCCACGCCGCTCATGCCGGTGGCGTGGATGTCGCCGGCGCTGGCCGCGCCCCGCGTGCCGTTCTGAGGCGGGCGTGATCGGGCTTCCCGACATCGAGGCCGCGCGGCGCCGCCTGCGCGGCGCCGTCGACGAGACGCCGTGCGCGTACTCCCAGACGCTCTCCGAGCTGACGCGGACGCGGTGCCACGTCAAGCTCGAGAACCTCCACATGACGGGATCCTTCAAGGAGCGCGGCGCCGCCAACCTGCTGCTCCAGCTCGACGCCGACGAGCGCCGGCGCGGCGTCGTCACCGCGAGCGCCGGCAACCACGGGCTCGCCGTCGCCTTCCACGCCGCGCGTCTCGGGATCCCCGCCGTGATCGTCATGCCGGAGTGGGCGCCGCTCATCAAGGTGACGTCGGCGCGCCGCTACGGCGCCGAGGTCGTCCTCGAGGGCGCGAACTTCGACGAGGCCCACGCCCGGGCCCGGGAGCTCGAGACCGGGCGCGGGCTCGTGTTCGTGCACCCGTTCGACGATCCCCGCGTCGTCGCCGGCCAGGGCACGCTGGGGCTCGAGCTGCTCGAGCAGCGGCCGGAGCTGGAGGCGATCCTGCTCGCGGTCGGGGGCGGCGGCCTCGCCGCCGGCGTGGCGCTGGCGGTCAAGGCGCGCCGGCCGGACGTGCGCATCGTCGGCGTGCAGGCCGAGGCGCTGCCCGCCATGCGGCGCGCGCTCGACGCGGGAGCGCGCGTGGAGATCGCCCCGGCGCCGACCATCGCCGACGGCATCGCGGTGCGGCGCGTGGGCGCGCTCACGTTCGAGCTGGTGCGCAAGCACGTGGACGACGTCGTGACGGTGGGCGAGGAGGAGCTGGCCAACGCGATCCTGCTGCTGCTCGAGATCGAGAAGACCGTCGTCGAGGGCGCGGGCGCCGCTCCCCTCGCCGCCCTCGTCAACCGGCGCCTCGGGCTCGACGGCGCCTCGGTGGCGCTGGTGCTGTCGGGCGGCAACATCGACGTGACCGTGCTCTCGCGCATCATCGAGCGCGGCCTGGTGAAGGACGGGCGCCTGGTGCGGCTCGGCGTGACGCTGCGCGACCGCCCCGGCGCGCTCGCGCGCCTGACGGCCCTCATCGCGGAGGAGCGGGCCAACATCCTCCACATCGAGCACGACCGGGCGTTCTCCGAGGCGCAGGTGGGCGAGGCCGAGGTGGAGCTGACGCTCGAGACGTCGGGGCGGGACCAGATCGACCGGCTCCTCGCCCGCCTCGCCGACGCCGGCTACCACGCGGAGGAGCGCCGGTAGGTCGCGGACCGCGGCCGGGGACGGCGCGCGAGGGCGGCGTCAGCCCGAGACGCTCTTCCGGTCGCCGGACGTCGCGAGCGCGCTGACGATGATCTCGCGGGTGCGCTCGGCCAGCCGCCGCGCTTCCTCGCGCGGGTCGCGCCCCGGGTCGGGATGGACCGGCGGATGGTAGGTGATCACGACGCGCCCCGGCCGCGGGAGCGCGCGGCCCGGAGGCCAGACCGAGGAGCCTCCATCGATCGTGACCGGAAGGACGGGGGCCGCCGCCGAGGCGGCGAGGCGGAAGGCGCCGAGGTGGAAGCGGCCGACGCTGCCGTCCATGCTGCGCCCGCCCTCGGGGAAGATCATCACCGCGTGTCCGGCGCGGAGCAGCCGGACGGCCTCCCGGGCGGCCCGGGTGTCACGCGACTCGATGTCGACCGGGAACGCGCGCAGCCGCCGGATGAACCAGCCGAACAGCGGCACCCGGAAGAGCCGGTCCCACGCCATGTAGTAGACCCGGTAGCGGACGGGGATCGTCACCAGCGGCGGGTCGGCGTAGGTCTGGTGGTTCGGGGTGATCACGAGCGGCCCCGACCGAGGGATGTGCTCCGTCCCGCGCAGCTCGAGCCCGAAGTAGAGCCGGCACAGCGCGAGCACCCCGGGGCGGGCGAGGTCCAGCAGCGGGGTCCGCATGACCATCGAGGGTAGCAAAAAGAAGCGGGGCCGGGTTCTCCCGGCCCCGCGGGCGTGGAGGGTCAGCCACGACCCCGGAAACGACGACCGCCCCGGGCTTTCCGGGGCGGTCGGAGGGCTGGGGGCTCGGGGGCCGTCCGGGGCCCCCGGTCGCTGTCGATCAATCGTCGTCGTCGGCGCCGACCTCGACCTCGGCCTCGACCGCCTGCAGCCGCCGGCCCAGACGCTCCAGGCGATCCTGGCAGCTCACGCAGGTCTGGACCTCCGGCAGGGCCCGCAGCCGCGCCGGGGCGATCGGCTGGCCGCACTCGACACAGGTCCCGTAGTCGCCGTCGCGCAGGCGCTCCAGGGCGGCCTGCAGCCGGTGGGCGCGCTCGACGAGCAGCTCGCGCGTGGCGAACCCGATCTCGCGGCGGACCGTCTCCTGGATCTCGTCGAAGTCGTCGCCGTCCGCGGAGGCGATCGGGCCGGGCGTTTCCTCGAGGGCGACGGCGCCGTCCATCTGGCGGAGCCGGTTCACGACCGTCTGCAGGTCCTGCTCGAGCCGCTCCTTGATCGCTTTCATTGTCTTCTCCCGTACCTCCTTGGGGCGCCGCTACGTGCAACTGCGGTGCCGAACCATCAGACGGAGATGCGGGCGGGCTAATTCATTGATAACCGGCCGCGAATCCGGACGCGGGGCCGGACGGCCGGAAGCCGTGCGGGCAGGATGCCCGACCACGTGACAGTTGTTCCCAGCCCCCGGGCGGGAGATCCTCCTAGAGCTTCGCCCTCGTCTGACGCTGGAGCCACAGCAGCTCGCCGACCGTGCGGAAGCCGCGCCCCTCGAGCGCCGGCAGCAGCGCCAGCAGGATCCGGCCGGCCGTCAGGGCGTCCCCCTCGGCCGTGTGCCGGCCGACGACCTCGACGCCGGCGCGCGACGCGACCCGCTCGAGCGTGTAGTCGGGCCAGCCCGGGTTGAGCGCGGCGGCGAGCAGCAGCGTGTCGAGCGCCGGGATCGCGAGACGCGGCAGGCCGCGCTGCCGGCGCTCCCGCTCGAGAACCGCCAGGTCGAAGTCGACGCCGTGGCCCGCCAGCACGGGCGTGCCGTCGAGGACGTCGTCGAGCGCGGCGAGGACACGGTCGATCCGCGGCGCGGCGGCCACCATGTCGTCCGTGAGCCCGTGGATGGCCGTCGAGGCGGGCGGGATGGGGCGCTCGGGGTTGACGAGCGTCGCGTAGCCGGGTCGCGGCTGGCCGCCGAGGAACGGGACCGCGGCGACGGAGACGACCGCGTCGCGCCGGGCGTCCAGCCCGGTGGTCTCGAGGTCGAGGGCGACGAAGCCCGCCTCGCGCAGCGCGGTCAGCTCCGGCGAGGCGCGCCTGGCGAGCCAGCGCGGCAGCCAGGGGCTCACGTGCCGATCAGCGACGTGGCGAACCGCTCGCGCAGCTCGGCCTGCAGCCGCGCGACCGTCCGGAGCGCCTCCCTCAGGAGCACCGCGTCCGCGCGGGAGAGCCGGCGGACGTCGACCTCGTTGTCGGGACGCTCGCCGCGCTCGAGCTGCCCGAGCTGGTGGACGAGCCGGAGCCTCACGAGATGCTGCCAGGCGTCCGCGATCTCGGCGGCCACCTCCTCCTTGTAGAGGCCGCGCTCGGCCGCGGCCCGGAAGCGGTCCACCGTGTTGGTCTCCTCGAGGCCCAGCTCCAGCGCGTGCAGGCGGCCGGCGCCCACGAGCTGCATCCCGCCTCCGGCCTTGACGTCGACGCGGCCCCGGCGCTCGCCCCGCCCCGTCGCCACGTTGCCGAACATCGTCAGCGGGACGGGTCGCGACACCACGTCGTGGGCCAGGAACCTGAGGAACGGGCGCTGGCCCGGCGCCTCCTCGCGGACGAGGCCGCGCAGCGAGGCGGCCAGCTCCAGCGCGCCCGCCAGCGGGCGCAGGTCGAAGAAGATGCTCGCGGCCAGGATCTGCTCGGGCGCCTGCACCGCCATCCAGCCGTCGAAGTACGCGCGCCACGCCGCGAGCGGCTGGCACCACCGCGGGTTCGAGGCCATGATGCCGCCCTCGCACGGCGGGAAGCCGGTCTCCACGAGGCCGCGCACGACCTCGCCCGAGAAGCGGCCGTACCACGCCGCGGCGGCCGCCGCGGCGCCCGGATCCGGGTCGGCGTAGACGAGGCCGTTGTCCTGATCGGTGCGCAGGGTCTGCTCGCGCCGCGCCTCGCTGCCGAACGCGAGCCAGCAGTACGGCACCGGCGCCGGGGTTTCGGACGAGAGCCGCTCGTCCACGAGCCCCAGGACGCGCAGCACCAGGCGGTCGTTCAGCTCGGCGACGAGCTGGCCGATGTCGTAGGCGGAGCCGCCCTGCCGGAGGAGCTGACGCACCAGCGCCGTCACCCGCTCGGCGAGCGCCGCCAGCGCCCCGATCGCCGGCGCCCGCTCGATCTCGCGCGACAGCGCCACCGGGTGCGTGGCGTGCAGCGGGATGAAGTCGTTCGTGGAGATCACGCCGACCAGGCGTCCCTCGTCGACGACGACCAGGTGGTGGATGCCCCGCCGCGTCATCTCCAGCAGGGCCTCGAAGGCGAAGGCGCCGGGGCGGATCGTGACCGGGGGCGACGACATGATCTCGGCGGCGCGCGTCGTGGCGGCGTCGCGGCCGGCGGCGACCACCCTGGTCCTCAGGTCGCGGTCGGTGACGATGCCGGCGGGCGCGCCCTGCGCGTCCGTGACGACCACGGAGCCGACCGCCTCGCGTGAGAGCCGCGCGGCGATCTCGCGGGCGGTGGCGCCGAGGTCGCAGGTGACGGGCGCCCGGGTCGCGAGATCGCGGACGCGGTGCAGGAACGGCGAGGCGCGGCCGGCAGCCGGCGTCAGCCTGCCTCCAGCGTGGCGAGGCGACGGCCCTGCCGCTCGTCGATCCTGAGGACGAGCACGATCGCGAGGACCGCCGCGGCGATCTCCGCGAGCTGGGCGACGAAGAGCAGGAGCGTGGGACCGCCGACGGCGAGGCGGCTCGCCGGGTCCTCCACCAGCCGGCGGAATCCCGGGTCGAGCACCGTCGCGGTGACGAACGTGGCCCACCACGCGGCGACGAGGGGCGGCGTCGACGTCGGCAGCGGCGCGTCGTCGGCGTCCGCGCCGCTGGCGTTCCAGACCTCCCTCAGGACGAGGAAGGGCCAGACGAGGTTCAGGACGGGCACGAAGAAGGTGCCGACGGCCCAGCGGGGCGAGAACCGCATCCGGTGGGCGCCGAGCACGCCGAGGTTGCCGTAGACGCGGTGGAGCCACACGAGGAACAGCACGGCGGTGACGACCCAGGCGAGCCCCTGGAGACGGCGGGCGGTCTCGAGCTGGCTCCAGTGAGCCTCCAGCGAGCCGGCCGCCACGCCGGCGCCCAGGCCGCGCCACACGCGGTCGAGGAACGTGTAGACGCCGAGGATCACCACCCACGCCATGACCGCGTTGGCGCCCAGCGCGACCATCAACGCCTTGCGCGCCGGGCCGGGCGGCGCGAACGGCGGCGGCCGCGACGGGCCGCGGACGGCCGGAGCGGTCATGGCGGGACGACGGCCGCCAGCCTCACCAGCAGGAGCCTGGCGGCGAACAGCCATGCGAGCGAGACCAGGGCCATCCAGCGCTCCGACAGCCGCCGGCCGGTGATGAACCGGCTCACGCGGTAGGGCGGCTCCGTGGCGATGACGAACATCTGCCAGACGGCGTTCGACTCGTTGCGGATGAAGGGCGCGAGGAACAGGCGGCCGACGATCAGCCACATCGCGGTGGCGAGGAGGAAGTTGACGACGTAGACCAGCGCCGCCACGGGTCGATTATAGCGGCGCCCGCGCGGTCCTGCTCGGCCGCATGCGGGAGCGCGCGCGGCGCCGTCGGCGATCGAGGGGGGCCGGGCCCCCCTCGATCGCTCCACGATCACCGCGACCTAGTCGACGCCCGCCACCTTGAGCGTGGTGCCCTTGGGGTACCGGACGCTCTCGACGAGGTCCTGCGTCCTCTGGTCCGGCGGCGGGAACATCAGCGACACCGCCCAGATCACGAGGAAGCCGATGGGCACGCCGAACAGGCCCGCCGAGATCTCCCTGACGCCGAACAGGTAGATGCCCCAGTTCCGGCCCAGGACGATCAGCACGAGCGCCGTCAGGAAGCCCACGATCATGCCGGCGATGGCCCCCTGCTTGTTGGCGCGCTTCCAGAAGATGCCCATCACCAGCGCCGGGAAGAAGCCGGAGCCGGCCAGCGCGAACGCGTAGGCCACGACGGCCACGATGATGTTGATCCGGAACGTGGCCACGTACGCGCCGAGGACGGCGGCGACCACGAGCAGGAGCCGCGCGGTGGTCAGCCGCTTCACGATGGAGGCGTTCGGGTTGATGATCTTGTAGTAGAGGTCGTGCGACAGCGCGTTGGAGATGGTCAGCAGCAGGCCGTCGGCCGTGGAGAGCGCCGCGGCAAGGCCGCCCGCCATGACGAGGCCGGTGATCACGAACGGCAGCCCCGCGATCTCCGGCGTGGCGAGCACGACGAAGTCGGTGGACTTGATCACGAAGTCCGTGAGCTGCAGGACCCCGTCGTTGTTCTTGTCGACGATGTCGAAGAGGCCCAGCTGGTTGACCGGCTTGCCGAGGATGGTGTCGCCCCAGCGGTAGATCCACTGCGGCAGGTCGGTGACCTTCTTGCCGATGACGTCGGTGAGGACCGTCCACTTCGCGAACGCCGCGTACGCGGGGGCCGAGAAGTAGAGCAGGAAGATGAAGAACAGCGACCAGCCGACCGAGGAGCGCGCCTGCCTGACGGACGGCGTGGTGTAGTAGCGCATCAGGATGTGGGGCAGGCCGGCCGTGCCCACCATCATGCAGAAGCAGAGGCCGAACCAGTTCAGCATGTCGCCGGGCTTGAGGTCCACCCACAGCTTGGTGACGCCCAGCTCGCGCTCGATGCGGGTGATCTCCCGGAGGGTCTGGCCGTACATCAGCTCGGGGATCGGCACGCCGAAGTGCTTGGTCGACATCGCGACGATCGGCGTGAGGTACGCGATGATCAGGATGATGTACTGGGCCACCTGGGTCCACGTCACGGCGCGCATGCCGCCCAGCATCGAGCACACGAGGATGCCCGCCAGGCCGACGAAGACGCCCACGTTGAACGGCATGAACAGGAACCGGCCCATGATGATGCCGACGCCGGTCACCTGGGCGATCAGGTAGGTGAACGAGGCGCCGATGGCCATGCAGATCCCGACGACGCGCGCCGCGTTGCCGCCGTAGCGCTCGCCGAGGAAGTCCGGGATCGTGTAGGCCCCGAACTTCCGGAGGTACGGCGCGAGGAACACCGCCAGCAGCACGTAGCCGCCGGTCCAGCCCGACACGTAGGCGAGGCCGTCGTAGCCGGTGGCGTAGAGGGCGCCGCCCATCGAGATGAACGACGCGGCGCTCATCCAGTCGGCGCCGGTCGCCATGCCGTTGAAGAACGACGGCACGCCGCGGCCCGCCACGTAGTACTGGTCGGGCTTCGCGGTGCGGGAGAGGATGCCGATGAGGGCATAGACGCCGATCGTGACGACCAGGAACGCCCACGCGATGGCCGGGCGGGGCATCCCCATCTGCTCGGCGACGGCGAGGACGATCGTGAAGACGATGAACCCGCCCGTGTAGATGGAGAAGATCCGGCCCCAGCTCATGCGTGGTCCTCCTGGACGCCGTACTTCTCGTCGATCTGGTTCATCCGGACCGCGTAGTAGACGATCAGCAGGATGAAGATGGCCAGCGAGCCCTGGCCCGCGAACCAGAAGGACAGCGGGAAGCCGAAGATCACGATCTTGTTGAGCTGGTAGTGCAGCAGCAGCGGGCCGACCCACGACACGGCCCACCAGAACACGATCCACCAGGTGAGCCGCGACGTCTCGCGCCAGTAGCCCTCTCGTGTTCGCTCGTCGATCTCGGCCGGTCTCGCCATGCCTGCCTCCTTGCTCGCCCCGGCGCCCCGGCCGGGGGAATCACGCACCGCGTCGCGCCGGGGCAACTCGCGGGCAGACCCCGGGCTGGCGGTGAGGCGGAAGCACTAGACGTGCCACGGGCTCGAGGGAGGCTAAACGGTCGATCTTCCGTCGGCGACTCCGGGCGCCGGCGGTGGGCTCTTGGTGTCGGGACCCTGTCGCCTTGGTATCGAGGCCCTGACGCGATGCGGCGGACCGGCGCCGCGGGCGGCGTCAGACCTCCTCGGACGCCCCCCGGCGGAGCCCGTAGCGGGCGACCTTCTCCGAGAAGTTCTTCGGGTCCATGTCGGCGTGCTTGGCGGCGGCCGTCACCTTGCCGCCGTGGCTCTCGAGGAGCGCCGCGATGTAGGCCCGCTCGAAGTCCTCGACGACGCGGGCCTTGGCCTCCCGGAACGGCAGCGTGATGTCCACGCGCGGGCGCTCGGCCTCGGCGTCCAGGAAGCGCTCGACGTCGCAGATGGTCTCGCCGCGCGCGACGATCACCGCGCGCTCGATGACGTTGGCCAGCTCGCGCACGTTGCCGGGCCAGCCGTACCGGCACAGCGCCTCCATGGCGGCCGGCGCGATGTCGCGGACGCTCTTCGTGGCGCGCCGCGCGCTCGCCTCGAGGAAGTGCTGCGCGAGCAGCGGGATGTCGCCGGTGCGCTCGCGGAGCGGCGGCACGCGGATCGGCATGACGGAGAGCCGGTAGTAGAGGTCGCGCCGGAACGCGGCGCGCTCGACCTCGGGCAGCAGGTCCTTGTTGGTCGTGGCGATGAAGCGGACGTCGATGTCGACCGAGCGGTCGGAGCCGATCGGCGTCACCCGCTTCTCCTCGATCGCCCGCAGGAGCTTCGACTGGAGCGGGAGCGGCATCTCGCCCACCTCGTCGAGCAGGAGCGTGCCGCCGTCGGCGGCCTGGAAGAAGCCCCGGCGACCCTCGGTGGCGCTCGTGAACGCGCCCTTGCGGAAGCCGAACAGCTCGGACTCGAACAGCTCGGCCGGGATCGCCGCGCAGTTCACCGCGACGAACGGGCGGTCGCGCCGGGGCCCCGAGAAGTGCAGCGAGCGGGCCAGCAGCTCCTTCCCCACCCCGGTCTCGCCGTGGATGAGGACGGTCGTGTCGAGCTCCGCCACCGAGCTGACCAGCTCGAAGACCTCGCGCATGGCCGCCGACTGGGCCACGATGTTCCGCAGCGTGAAGCGCTCCTGGTTGCGCCGGAGGCTGGCGCGGCTCGCCGCGCGCAGCTCCTGGAACTCGATGGCGTGACGCACGACCATCAGGACCTCGGCGGCCTCGAACGGCTTCACCAGGTAGTCCGCCGCCCCGAGCTTCATCGCCTCCACCGCCGACTCGATCGTCCCGTACGCGGTCATCACCACGACGCCGAGGTCCGGGTGCTCGGCCTTGAGCCGCCGCACCAGCTCGACGCCGTCCATGCCGGGCAGGCGCTTGTCCGTGAGGACGAGGTCCACGTCGTCGCCCTTGAGGAGGTCGATGGCGTCCTCGCCGCTGGGCACCGCGAGCACCTCGTACTCCGCCAGCTCGAGGGTCCGCTGGAGCGGCCGCAGGAAGATCTCGTCGTCCTCGACGATGAGCACCCGACGCTTCATGGCTGGCTCCTCATCCGACCCGCACGGCGGCGGGCACGACGGCCCGGGGGATCACCAGGCGGACCGTCGTGCCGCGGCCCGGCGCCGAGTCGATCTCGATCTCGCCGCCGTGGAGGTCCATGATCTTCTTCACGATCGCCATCCCGAGCCCCGTGCCCGCCGGCTTGGTGGTGAAGAACGGCAGGAAGACCTTGTCGCGCTGCTCGGCCGGCATGCCGACGCCGTCGTCGGTCACCTCCACCACGGCGGCCCCGCCGCGCGGGTAGAGCCGCACCTCGACGCGCCCGCGCTGGCGGGGGTCGATGGCCTCCAGCGCGTTGCTGACGACGTTGGTGAAGACCTGGCGGAGGCGCGGCCCGTCGACCATCGCCGTCAGCTCGCGGTCGAGCCCGGTCGCCGTGACCGTGACGCCGCGGCGCTCGCCCTCCGCCGCGCCCGCCTCGACCACCGGCGCCAGGATCCGGGCGAGCGGGTACTCCTGCAGGTCGAGCCGCGTCTCGCGGGCGTAGTCGAGGAGGTCGGCCACGATCCCCTCGATCTCGGCGATGCCGGAGAGGATCGACTCCGCCATCTCCTGGGGGATCCGGCCGCCGCTGAACTCGCGCGAGGAGAGGAGGCGGGTCGCCATCTTGATGCCGCCGAGCGGGTTGCGGATCTCGTGGGCGACGCCGGCGGCCATCTCGCCCAGCGACGCGAGCTTCTCCCGCTGGATGAGCCGCTGCTGGGTCGCCACCTGCTCCGTCAGGTCGCGGAGCACGCCGACCGTGCCCAGCACCTGCCGGTGGGGGTCGAAGACGCAGGTGATCGTGAGGTGCGCCGGGAAGCGCTGGCCGTCGCGCGTGACGCACTGCACGGTCCCGCGCCACGGCCGCCCGGCGGCGACCGCGGCCTGGATCGCGGGCCCGACGCGCCGGCGGTCGGCCTCGTCCAGGACGTCCAGCGTCGTCCGCTGCGCGGCGTCCGCCCGCCCGAGACCGAGCAGCCGGCGGCCGGCGGCGTTCAGCGTGATGAGCCGCCCCGAGAGGTCAGTCGTGAAGATGCAGTCCTCGACGCTCTCGACCACCGAGGCGAGCAGCTCCTCGCTCCGGCGGAGCGAGCGCTGCATGGCGTGGAACGACTCCACGAGCTGCCCGGCCTCGGCCTTCGAGATCGTGAAGCGGTCCTCGATGATGTACCGCGCGGCGGCCGCCCCCAGCGACGCGGCGAGCACGCGCTCGAGGCGGATCCTGAGATCCAGCAGCTCCGGCACCGTCAGCTCGCGCGGCGCCTTGCCGCCGAGCAGCTCGCGCACGATCGCCTCGGCCTCCTCCTCGCCGACGTAGAGGTGGAGGAGCCGCTCGATCTCGGGCACCGACAGGATGGCGGGCGTCGGCGCCGGCTCGGCGTCCGGCACGCCGACGAAGGCCGCGGCCTGGGCGCGCTCGTCGGCGTCCTGCCGGGTCGCGACCGAGACCAGCAGGTACGCGCCCACGTTGAAGAACAGCGACCAGAAGACGCCGTGGCTGATGTCGTCGAGCCCGGTGAGCCCGAGGAACGCCGTCGGCCGCAGCCACGGCAGCGCCAGCGGCCCCTCCTGGAGCAGCGTGGCCGGGAACACCCCCTCCTTCACCAGCGCCGGGATGATCAGCGTGTAGAACCACATCGCGAAGCCGGCGGAGAGCCCGGCGAAGGCGCCCTTGCGGTTGCCCCGGCGCCAGTAGAGGCCGAGGAAGACGGCGGGCGCGCACTGGGTGACCGCGATGAAGGACAGGAGCCCCATCTCCACCAGCAGGAACTGCCCCGCCTCGATCCGCGCCCACAGGAACCCGAGGCCGACGACGACCAGGATGCCGAGCCGCGTGGAGGCGAGGCTCGCCCAGTAGACCTCCTCGAACCGCCAGCGCCGCAGGATGAACGGCAGCACGATGTCGTTCGACATCATCTTCGACAGCGCCAGCGAGTCGACGACGATCATCGCGGTCGCGGCCGAGAAGCCGCCGAGGAAGACCACGACCGCCACCAGGTCGGCGCCCGCGTGCAGGGGCAGCGCCAGGATGAAGCTGTCGGCCCCGGCGGCGCCGCCGGGGAACGTCAGCAGGCCGGCGAACGCGATGGGCAGGACGAAGACGTTGATGGCGAGCAGGTAGAGGGGGAACGCCCACGCCGCCGTGCTGACGTCCCGCTCGCGCGGGTTCTGCACGACCAGCACGTGGAACTGCCGCGGCAGCAGCATGACGGCGGCCATGGAGACGACCAGCATGGCGGTCCACCGCGCGTAGGATGCCGACGGCGCCTCGCCGAGCGTGATGAGCGTCGACCACTCGGGGTGGGCGGCGATGCGACCGAAGATGCCGCCGGCGCCGTCGAAGAGCCCCCAGGTGACGAACGCGCCCACCACGAGGAAGGCGACCAGCTTGACGATCGACTCCACTGCCACCGCCGTCATCAGCCCCGTCTGCTGCCGCGTGAAGTCGAGGTTGCGCGCGCCGAAGAGGATCACGAAGAGCGCCAGCGTCATGGCGACCAGCAGCGCCGGGTCGAACCCGGACAGCACGTGGTCGTCGCCGATCATCATGCGGAACGTCGCCGACACCGCCTTCAGCTGGAGCGCGATGTACGGGATCATCCCGCACACCACGAGCGCGGCGACCAGCGTCCCCAGCCCCGCGGACTTGCCGTAGCGGCTCGCGATGAAGTCCGAGATCGTGGTGATGCGCTGCTCCTTCGCCACGCGCACGAGCTTCCGAAGGACGGTGGGCCACGCCAGCGCGACGAGCGCCGGCCCCAGGTAGATCGTGAGGAACTCGAGCCCGCGGTTGGCGGCGAGCCCGACGCTGCCGTAGAACGTCCACGCCGTGCAGTAGACGGAGACGGCGAGCACGTACGTCGCGGTGCGGAGCCGCGGCGCGAGCAACCGGCGGCCGAAGCGCTCGGCGACCGCGGCGACGAGGAACAGGAAGACGAGGTAGGCGAGCAGGACCCCGACGAGCGCCGCCGGAGTCACTCGGCTCCGCGGGAGGCCCCGACACGGCCCCCCGCGCCCTCCGGCGCCCGGCCGGTCCCCGGGCCGGCCTGGGCGCGCCTGCGAGCCGCGGCGGAGACCCTCACGATCCGTCCTCGGCGCCGGCGCGCCACGCCGCCCACGCCAGCACCGCCACGACGAGCGCCCACACGGCGAAGAGGTACAGCACCAGCGCCGGGATGCCCGCGATCAGGACGGGCCGGTTGGGGATCGAGAGCAGCGGCCACACGAGCAGCGCGGTGAAGATCGCGAAGCAGGCCGCCAGCAGCTCCTTCGGTCTCATTCAGTCAATGGACGGGGCGCCCGACACGGCCCGGCACGTTCACCTCACCCGGCTCACCACGGCGCGCGGGCGCCGCCGCGCCACGCCCGTGCGCACCGCGGCCTCCGCGACGGCGGCCGCCACCGCCTCCGGCACGCGCCGGTCGAAGACCGACGGCGTGATGTACTCCTCGCTCAGCTCGTCCTTGCCGACGATCTTCGCCAGCGCCTCGGCGGCCGCGATCTTCATCGCGTCGTTGACCCGGCGCGCCCGCACGTCGAGCATGCCCCGGAAGAAGCCGGGAAAGCCGTTGACGTTGTTGATCTGGTTCGGGTAGTCCGAGCGCCCCGTGGCCATCACGCGCACGTAGCCCGCCGCCTCCTCCGGGAGGATCTCGGGCACGGGATTCGCCATGGCGAACACGATCGCGTCGCGGTTCATCGCCTTGATGTCCTTGAGGCCGACGACGCCCGGCCCGCTGAGCCCGATGAAGACGTCGGCGTTCTGCAGGGCGTCGCCGATGGTGCCGCGCAGCGCTTTCGGGTTCGTGTGCTTGGCGAACCACTCCTTCATCGGGTTCATGTTCTCGGTCCGGCCGCGGTAGAGCACGCCCGCCCGGTCGCCCGCGACGATGTGCCGGGCGCCCACCTTCATGAGGAGCTTCGCGGTGGCGATCGCCGACGCGCCGGCGCCGGCGAACACGATGCGGGCGTCGCCGATCCGCTTCCTCACGAGCTTGAGGGCGTTCAGGAGCGCGCCCAGCACGACGACGGCCGTGCCGTGCTGGTCGTCGTGGAAGACCGGGATGTCCAGGTCGCGCTGGAGGCGCTCCTCGACCTCGAAGCAGCGCGGCGCCGAGATGTCCTCGAGATTGATGCCGCCGAAGACGGGCGCGATCGCCTTGACGATGGAGACGATCTCGTCGACGTCCTTCGTCGCCAGGCAGATGGGGAAGGCGTCGACGCCGGCCAGCTCCTTGAAGAGGAGGGCCTTGCCCTCCATCACCGGCTGGGCGGCGCTGGGGCCGATGTCGCCCAGGCCGAGGACGGCGGAGCCGTCGGTGACCACCGCCACCGTGTTGTTCTTGATGGTGAGCGTGTACGCCTTCTCGGGATCGTGGTGGATCGCCATGCAGACGCGCGCGACCCCCGGCGTGTACGCCATCGAGAGGTCGTCGCGGGTCTTCACCGGCATCTTGCCGCGGACCTCGATCTTGCCGCCCAGGTGCATGAGGAACGTGCGGTCCGAGGCGTTGACGACCTTGACGCCCTCGACCGCGCGGATGCGGTCCACCACCTGCTGCGCGTGGCGCTCGTCGCGCGCCTTGAAGCTCAGGTCGCGGATGATGGTGGTCTTGCCCACCTCGACCAGGTCGATCGCCCCGATGTCGCCGCCGGCCTTGCCGATCGCCGACGTCACCTTGCCGAGCATTCCGGGACGGTTCGTGATCTCCAGCCGGACGGTCATGCTGTAGCTTGCGCTCGGAGCGTTGATCATGACGCTCGACCTCCCCTCCTGCGAGTCCGGGTATTCTACTCCCGTTCCCCGGGGGGAGGTTCGAGCAGGGCGGGCGGCGCGCGGTCGACCCGAGATCGATGGATCGATGGACATCGGGGGGGCGAGGCGCCCCCCCCGATCGCCCCCCGATTCACGCCCGCCGTCACACGCGCCAGCGATGGGGCCGGCGCATGTGCCGGCGTTCAGGAACTGCGCCGCGGCCGGCCACATCGCGGCGAGGCGCCCCCCCGATCGCCCCCCGATTCACGCCCGCCGTCACACGCGCCAGCGATGGGGCCGGCGCACCAAGCCGGCGTTCAGGAACTGCGCCGCGGCCGGCCACATCGCGGCGAGGCGCCCCCCCGATCGCCCCCCGATTCACGCCCGCCGTCACACGCGCCA
>Ga0209172_10002226_pt1 | contig 35490 bp, 28 predicted proteins | sample LarsenN4metaG_FD_184113 | JGI IMG/M metagenome (GOLD analysis project Ga0209172, IMG submission 184113) | Hot spring sediment bacterial and archeal communities from British Columbia, Canada, to study Microbial Dark Matter (Phase II) - Larsen... ... | reverse complement strand
AAGGCGCTACAAAAGGATCTCGACAAGTGGCTGAGGTTCTACAACGAGGAGCGGCCCCACCAGGGCTATCGGAACATGGGAAGACGACCGATGGACACCGTGAATCTCTTCATCCACACTGTCGCGGTAGAAGGTTAACGATACAATCCGGGGGTAACCGCATCCTGGCCGACGAAATCCTGGAGTGGCCTGAGGGTTGGGCCTTTGCGGACGGATTGCCCAGGATCACGCACGTGTACGAATGGAACGGGCAGGACTGGGTCCTGGCGGATACGAAGCACAAGGACTACTACGCCAAGGTGGTCTTGCCGCCCCTGGAGGCGAAGCTGGCCCAAGGGCCCTGCCCGGACGGGGACGCGGCCGCCCAGGCCAAGTGCCGCTACGCGCTGGAGAAGGAAATCGCCGCCGTGAAGGCCATCCTCGCCGCTCCGTAGGCGGGCGACAGCGGGACCTTCGGTGGATTCAAGCTACCCCTTCCGGGCGGGTTCCGGGACGGGGGGCGAGCCTGGGACGGGGGACGGGGACCCCAGACGGAAGGGCTGGAGGCGGGCGTACCCGGCGCACCGCCAGAGCCACTCCGCGGGTCCGAAACGGTACCGCCTCAGCCACCAGGCGCTTGACGCCACCTGGATCGCGTAGAAGGAGGCGGCGATTCCCAGGCCCGCCGCGGAGCCGATCTTGCCGTACAGGCCGAGGCCCCAGCCGTAAAACACCGCCGTCATGACCAGGCTCTGGAGAAGGTACTGGGTGAGCGCCATGCGGCCCGCCGCGGCGACGGCGTCCAGGAGACTCCGCGCCCGGCCGCTCTGCCAGAGCAGGAGGAGCAAGGCGCCGAATCCCAGCCCGAGAAGGGGCATGTGGTAGATCTGCGAGAGGCTCAGGGGCAGGGCCAGGAGTTTGGCCCAGGGGCCGTGGCTCCGGGCGTATTCCGCGAGGGGACGGATGAAGAGGTTGACGCCCCCCGTGGCCAGCCCCAGACCGCTGAGCCAGAGGGCCGCGCGCCGGATCCTGGGCAGGTTCGCCGCGGGGTTCTGCAAGATGCCGGACCGCCAGACGGCGAGGCCCACCAGGAAGTTCAGGAGGACGAGAACCAGCCCCCCGGCCATCATGCCCAGGTGTTCGAGGTAATCCTGCAGGCGGAACACCAGGATGTCCCACCATCCCGTCTGGCCGTATCCCTCCAGGAGCTTCTGCGCCATGGCCGACGCATCGGCGAGGGCCTGGGCGCGCCTCTCGCCGTTCTGCGGGGAAGAGAGGCGGACGAAGCCGAAGATGGCGCCGGCCACCCCGGCGAGCCCGAGGAGGGTCCCCAGCCAGATGTGAAGAGTTCGTGTCCTTCGCTTCAGGAAGGCGAAGAGCGGGAGGGCCATGAGGGCGTACATCGTGAGGATGTCTCCGTTCCAGATCAGCACGATGTGGGCCGCCCCGATGGCGAAGAGGGCTCCGATCCTCCTGAGCGCGAAACCCCAGAAGGAGCCCCCGCGCGCGAGCTTTCGTTCCATCTGGATGGACAGGCCCACGGCGAAGAGCATGGAGAAGAGCGTCATGGCCTTGCCCTCGACCAGGAGGGACAGGAGGTCGTCCACGCAGTCGTTGAGAAAGCCGGGGTGGGTGTGGCCGCTCCATACGAAGAGTTCGTAAGGGCCTCGGAAGAAGTATTGGAGGTTCATGGCCAGGACGCCGAAGAGGGCCGCGCCCCGGATGAAGTCGATGTGGGCCAGGCGCTCCTCCGGCAGGGCCGGAGCGAACTCTCCCGTCTCGTCACCCGGAATGGGCTCGCCTTGGATGGGCGCCGGCTTCGGCGTGATCTCAGGATGGTTCATGGATTCCCCTCCTCCCATGGTGCTCCGTGCCGGCCAATCGCTTGAGTCTACGTCGGGCGAGGGTCTTTGGTTCCAGCGAGGCGGGCCGGCCGGCGCGGCTTCCCGTTCCCCCCCTCCCGCGCTATCCTGGATCGGGAGGCGCCGTGGGCCTGAGGATCCTCGACCGGTACATCCTTCGGGAGATGGCGGGGCCCTTCGCCATCGGGCTCGTGGTGTACTCCTTCTTCTTCCTCATCAACCTCCTTTTCCAACTGGCGGGCCTCGTTATCCAGCAGGGCCTCTCGGCCTCGGCGAGCGGGGTCCTCTTCCTCCTGAGCCTGCCCAACCTCCTTGCCTACACGATCCCCGTGGCGCTCCTGGTGGGCACCATCATCGCCTACGGCCGACTGTCGGCGGACAGCGAGATCGTGGCCATGCGCGCCGGGGGCCTGCGGGGGGCCGCCTTTCTTCGGGCCCCCCTCCTGTTCGGGACGGCCCTCTTCGCGCTCCTTCTGGCCTTCAACCTGTGGCTCATCCCCGCCTGCCGGGCCCAGTCGGACCGGATCCAGACCGAATCGGCCCAGGCCCTGAACCTCGTCCGCCTCCTCAAGCCCGGGGCCTTCTTCGACCGGGTGCCGGGCGTGCTCCTCTACGCGAGGTCGGCGGACGTGGGTGCGGGCCGGTACGAAGGGGTCTTCGTCTTCAACCGGACAGGCCCCTCGGTGGACATCCTCACCCTCGCGGACTACGGAAGGGTGGTGCGCTCCCCCGAGTCGGGCACCCTCACGTTCCTTTTGGAGAAGGGCGAGACGATCCAGTTCAACCGGAAGACGCCGGGCAAGGTCCAGGTGGCGACGTTCGAGGAGCAGGCCCTCACGGTCGAGGCCGCCCCCGACACGGCGAAGAGCCAGCGCAAGAGCCTGACGGAGTTGTCCACGCGCGAACTCCTGGGCCGCCTCCGACTCCCCCAGGGGAACGCGGGAGCCCAGGAGGCGGAGCGGATCCGCAACGGCCTCTCCTACGAACTCCACCGGCGCCTGGCCACCGCCTTCGCCGCTCTCATCTTCGTCCTGGTGGGCGTGCCCCTGGGCATGGTGAACCTGCGGGGCGGCAAGGGCGCCGGCTTCAGCCTCTCCCTCATCGTCCTCCTGGTCTACTGGATCCTTCTGTCGGCCCTGGCGGACCTGGCGGTGGCGGGGAAGGTCCGGCCCGACGTGGCCGCCTGGTTCCCCGACGCCCTCCTCCTCTTCGCCGGGCTACTCTTCCTGGCCCGGAAGGACCGGATGGCCGAGCCGCTCTGGATGCGCCCCTTCCTGCTCCTCTTCCCTTCCCGCGAACCCTCACCCACCGGGCCGTCCGCCCGGGGGAAGTTCCGACTCGGGGCAGGACTGAAGATCCTGGACCGATACCTCCTGGGGCAGATGCTCCGCTACGCTTTGCTCATCGGGCTCTCCGTGCTCCTGCTGGACTGGATCATCGAGATCCGGGGGCTCTCCGAGTTTCTCTCGGGGGCCGACAAAGGGAAGGTCCTTATCAAGTACCTCCTCGCCCGTTCGCCCGAGGTGCTCACGCTCCTGGCCCCCCTCGCCGTGCTCATGACGGTGCTGGTGACCTTCGGCATCCTGGAGCGGACGAACGAACTGACGGCGCTGAAGGCCTCGGGCATCTCCCTCTTCCGGCTCTGCCTCCCCGCCCTGGCCCTGGGCGCCGCGGCGGGGTTCCTCACGTGGGGGTTCCAGGAGGCCGTGGTGCCCGCCGCCAGCCGGAAGGCCCTGAACCTGCGCGACAAGCTCAAGAACTACACGGCCCGGAACGTGGCCAGCACCATGGACGTGTGGCTCTTCGCGCCGGACCGAGGGGCCCTCTTCCATTACAACCACTACGACGCCCGCTCCAAGTCCTTTCAGGGGTTCTCGGTCTACGGCCTGGACCCGGACCGGTTCCGGATCCGCAGCCGCACCTTCCTCAAGCGCAGCTCCTTTTCGGAGAAGACGAGCCTCCAATACATCAAGGGATGGAGGTGGGACCGGGAGGCGAAACCGGCCTTCGAGGACCTCGCGCCGGGGCGGCTCGACGTGAAGCTCCCACTGGATTACTTCGTCCTGCCGCCCCAGCGGGAGGGCCGGTACTTCTCCTCCTCGGAGCTGAGGCGTCTGATCCGGCGGCTGGAGGAGCGGGGGTTCCCCGCCGACCAGCAGCGGATGGACTACTACAAGAAGTTCTCCGAAGGAAGCGCGCCCCTCGTGCTCCTCCTCGCCGGGCTCCCTTTCGCATTCCTGGCGGGCCGCAGGGGCTCCCTGTACGGCATCGCCATCGCGCTCCTCCTCGTGGTGGGGTTCTACACGCTCTCGGCGGTGTTCAACTCCGTGGGGGTCATGGCCTGGCTCGACCCCGCCCTGGCCGCGTGGGCGCCCGCCTTCCTCTTCGCCTGCGCGGGGGGCTTCCTGCTCCTCAATCTTCGAACCTGACGCTCCCTTGCGTTGACGGCAGCCGGCCAAAGGGGATAAGTTGACAGGCGGTTCCACCCCCGGCTGGGGGGAGCGGAGGTTCTTGCCATGCGCCGGAAAACCGCGTTGTGGGTCGCCGCCGTCGCGTCCGCCGCGTTCATCCTGACTCCCGAGGCCCGCCTCCGGGTCGGCGATTCCCTCGACGCCCGGATCGAGAGCCCCCATCCCGTGCGGGGAGGGATGTGGAGCCAGGAGGTCGTCCTTCCGGGGGCCACCTTCCTCAGGTTCCACCTGGACACGCTGGACCTCGGTCCCGAGGATCTCTTCCTCCTCCACGACGGGGCGGGCGCGCTGGTTTTCTCCCACGTGGGGCCCCTCGATGGCCGGTGGCTGCCCTCCGTGGACGGCGATCGGGCGGTGCTCGAGGTCTGGCCCGCAGAGGGCTCCATGCCCTGGGGGCTCGTAGTGGACGGCCTGGCCCGCGGGTCGGAGCGAATCCTCGCCGAATCGGCGGACCTCGATCCCGAGTCCATCTGCGGCTCCAACGACTCCCGCGATCCGGCCTGTTACGGTCCTTCCCTCCGCTCGGCCGGGGACGCGGTGGGGCGGATGCTCTTCGAGGACGATGGCGGGGGCTGGTACCTTTGCACCGGGTCCCTCGTTTCGCCTTACGAGCACTTCCTGACGAACAACCACTGCGTGGATTCGGAGAGCGAGGCCAACTCCCTGGAAGTGCGGTGGCGCTACCAGTACTCGGGGTGCGGCACCGGGGTTCCCTCCACGGAAACCACCACCACCGGAGCCCATTTCCTCTCGACGAACCAGAAGCTCGACTACAGCCTCCTGTACTTCGAATCGGACGATCCGGCCGCCCGGTACGGCCACCTCACCCTCGGGGACTCCACGCCCGCCACGGGAACGCGGATCTGGATCCCTCAGCACCCCGGGGGGAGCCCGAAGCGGTTCGCCGTCGCTTCCGATTTGGACGCGGGCGGAAACGCCACGATCCAGGCGGTGGGCCTCAAGGGGAACGCCAAGAACTCCGACGTGGGGTACTTCGCGGATACCGAGGGCGGCTCCTCGGGCTCCCCCGTCCTGACCTACAGCGAGCCCTACCGGGTGGTGGCCCTCCACCACTTCGGAACGGGCGGCGCCGCCTGCGACTCCTCGGCCATGAATCAGGGCGTGGACATCGGTAAGATCGCTCCGGAGGTGGCCCCGTATCTGGAGGCCCCCCAGGCGGCCACCATGAAGAAGGTGTCCACCCCCTCCTTCCGGTTCGTCGTCACCGGGACCCACTTCACGCCCCACACCACGGTCACGATCAATGGGGCGGCTTGGTCCAGTGTTGCGTACAAGTCGAGCACGAAACTCGTGATCCAGGGCGGAGCGGACTTGAAGTCCCAGGTCCCCAAGAACACCCCCGCCACCTTCACCTTCGCCAACCCGGGCATTCCTGCCACCACCTTCGTGTGGCAGTGGCCCTAGGCGGCGCTTTCGGATGAGGCTTCCATGAAGATCCTGTCGGGAGCGGCGGCGGCCGCCGCCGCCAAGGGGAGCGCCCTGCAGGCGTTGTGGACCTTCCCCTCCATTGTCGGAAGCGCCTTCATGATCGCCTGGGCCGCCGAGTCGGCCCAGTTTTTCATGTCGCAAGGCCTTTCCCTGGCCATCCTGGCCTGGGTCCAGACCCTTCCCGAATTCGCGGTGGAGGCCGTCATCGCGTGGCAGGCCCCCCGCACTCCCGACGGCATCCACCTGGTGTCGGCCAACTTCACCGGGGCCGTCCGGCTCCTCGTGGGTCTCGGGTGGCCCATGATTTACGCTACGGCGGCCGTCTTCCACCGCCGAAAGTACGGAAGGCCCCTCAACGTCATCCGCCTGGAGCCGGAGCACAGCGTGGAGGTCATGGGCCTCCTGGCCGGTGTCCTGTATTTCACGGTCGTCGGGCTCAAGAGCCGTCTCTCCATCTGGGACGGGATCATCCTGACGGGCATCTACGCGGTGTACATGTTCGTCCTGAACCGCATCCCGCCCAAGGAGCTCGAGGACCCCGAGGGCGAGGAGTGGCCCATACGGAAGATCGTGGTCATGGCCCCCTGGAGGCGGAACCTGACCATCGGGTTCCTGTTCATCGGCGGGGCTGTCCTCATCTACTTCACGGCCGAGCCCTTCCTCCACTCCCTGCTGGCCATGGCCCTTTCCCTGGGGGTCTCCCAGTACGTGTTCGTCCAGTGGGTGGCTCCCTTCCTGAGCGAGTTTCCGGAGAAGCTGTCGGCCTTCTACTGGGCCCGGCGGATCACCGGCGCGCCCATGGCGCTCATGAACATGGTCTCCTCGAACATCAACCAGTGGACCATGCTCGCGGCCATGATCCCCTTCGTGTACGCGCTCTCCGCGGGACACGTGGAGCCCATCCCCTTCGACCACGCCCAGCGGGTGGAGATCTTTCTGACTCTGGCCCAGTCGGCCTTCGCCGCCTGCCTCCTCGTCAACATGGCCCTGGCCTGGCACGAGGCCCTGGTCCTTTTCGCCCTCTTCGCGGCCCAGTTCTTCATCCCCTCGCTGAGGGAGGAGGTCACGGTCCTCTACCTGGCCTGGGTCTGCTACGAGGTGCTGAGGTGGCTCATGCGCTTCGAGCGCCCGGCGGCCTTCATCGAGTTCGGAAGGCTCTTCCGGGAGAGGGTGCTGAAGCGGGGTTGATCCCGCGGGAAGAAGGGGCTTCACCCGCGGTGTTTCTAAGGGTGGGCCGCTCCGCTGGGGCGGGGGAGTCTCGAGTGGATCCGAGCTTTTACAAGACTCTTCTCGACAACCTGTATGACGGCGTCTACTTCGTGGACCGGGAAAGGCGCATCACCTATTGGAACCGCGGCGCGGAGCGCATCACCGGGTACTCCGCGGCGGAGGTCCTGGGCCATCGGTGCATGGACAACCTCCTGGCCCACGTGGATCTGGAGGGGTGCGCGCTCTGCACGGGGGCTTGCCCCCTGGCGCGGACCATGGCCGATCGTGCCTCCAGGGAGACCGAAGTCTACCTCCACCACCGGGACGGCCACCGCGTGCCCGTCCTCGTGAGAACGGCGCCCATCTTCGGGTCCGACGGCGCCGTGACGGGCGCCGTGGAGGTCTTCACGGAGCACACCTCCCGCGTCGCCGCCCTCGAACAGGTGAAGGTCCTGGAGAGGCTGGCCTACCTGGACCCCCTTACGGAGCTTCCCAACCGCCGCTTCGCCGAGATGGGTCTCGACGCGGCCCTCAATGAGCTCAACCGCTTCGGCTGGCCCTTCGGCGTCCTCATGATGGACCTGGACCGGTTCAAGGAGATCAACGACGGGTTCGGCCACGAGGCGGGCGACCGGGTTCTCCGCATGACGGCCCGCACCTTGGCGTCGGCCTCCCGCTCCTTCGACCTCGTGGGTCGGTGGGGAGGCGAGGAGTTTCTCGCCGTCGTAAAAAACGTTTCACCGGCGGGGCTTCGGGCCGCGGGGGAGAAATTCCGGTTTCTCGTGGAGAGCTCGAATCTGGAAATAGCCGGGCGCCGGGTCTCGGTGACCCTCTCCGTGGGGGCCGCCTCCGCTTCCCCGGGGGAGGAAGCCGGCGAACTCCTGAAGCGCGCCGATGAGGCGCTCTACGCCAGCAAGAACGCCGGCCGGAACCGGGTGACCCTGGCCCGGAGGAATTCGAGGGTGGAGGCGGGGGGGGCCTAGGGACAAGGATCGGCCCTTCGCTGGCGCCCACCGGTCTCAGCGCACCTCGCCGGGAAGAACCCATCGTCCCAAAGTCCCGTCCCTTTTTCTCAGCAGGTCCGCCATATGGCGGTCGCCCAGGTCGAAGGCGAGCCCCAGGGGCGTGAACCCGTCCGCGTTTCTCAAATGCGTGTCCGCCCCCTTTTCCAGAAGGGAGGCCACCGCCGGGGCGAGCTGGCGGCGGACGGCCGCGTGAAGTGGCGTGTCGCCCTTTTCATCCCGTGCGTTCGGGTCCGCCCCCCCGTCGATCAGGAGCTGGGCGAGGCGCGCGTCCCTCCTCAGAATGGCCGCGTGGAGGGGAGTCCGCCCTTCCCGATCCCGTGCGGCCGGGTCGGCGCCCCGCTCGAGGAGGAGTCCGGCCAGTCCGCCTCGAAATCCCTCGGAGGCCTCGAAGAGGGGGGTTCGCCCCTCCCCGTCCGAAACGTTGGGATCGGCGGCCGACTCCAGAAGCCTCAGAACCAGGTCCTTCCGGCCCAGGGCCACGGCGGCGTGGAGGGCGGTGCGCCGCTCGGGCAGAGCGGAGCGCGAGGGGTCGGCTCCGGCGTCCAACAGAAGGGCCAGCAATCTCCGGTCACCCGAATCGGCGGCCAGGACCAGGGGCGGGGTCACGCCGCCGCCCGTCCCGTCCGGGGAGGCCCCGGCGGCCAGGAGGGAGGCCGCCATCTCACCGTCCCCCAGATCCACCGAAAGGGCCAATGCGGTGTTTCCGTCGAAATCGGCCGCGTCCGGATTCGCGCCGGCCTTCAGGAGCCGCCGGACCTCCTCCCGCTCCCCGCTGCGCACGGCCTTCAACAGCTCCGCCTCGATGGGTCTTCCCAGAACAGCGCCCCGGCCTCTCAAGACCTCGGCCGTTTCGGAATGGCCCCGTTCCACGGCCGCCGTGAGGGGAGTGGCCCCGTCTGCCGTTTCGGCGGACACGTCCGCTCCCGCCGCCAACAGGCGCAGGGCCGCTTCCGTGGCCCCGGAGCCCGCGGCGGCGTGCAGAGCCGTCCGCCCGTCCTTGTCCCGGGCCGATACGTCGGCGCCCCGCGCCAGGAGTAGCCCAAGGGTTTCGGTCTCTCCCGAGGCGGCGGCGTAATGGAGGGCGGTGCGTCCCTGCGAATCGGCCTCGCTCGGGTCCGCCCCCGCCTCCAGAAGGACTCGAACCGTCTCGGGGGATCCCACGGAGAGAGCGAGATGCAGGGGGGTCTCGCCGGCCCCCTCCGTGGCCGGGGAGTGGGAGGCCCCGGCGTCCAGGAGCCTCCGCACCGACTCCGCTCTTCCCGTGGATGCCGCTTCGTGGAGGGGCGTGCGCCCCTCTCGGTCCCGCACGTTGGGGTCGGCCCCCGCATCGAGAAGGAGATCCCGAATCTCCGGGGCGTCCGCCTCCACCGCGAAGTGCAGGGCCGTCCGGCCCTGTTCGTCCCGGACGTCCGGGTTGGCCCCGAGGGCCAGGATATCCGCCAGACTTTCGGTGTTTCGAGTGGCCGCCGCCCAGATCAGAAGGGGCAGTCCGAAGGGCCCCGCGGCGCCGTCCACGTCCCCGGGGCCCAGCCGGGCGCCTCCCTTTCTCAGGGCCTCCACGGCGGCGAATCGGCCCAGCCGGAGGGCCCTCCCCAGGGGAGTCTCCTGGCGGATGTTGCGCGCGGCGGTGGAGGCGCCCCGGGCCAGCAGCGCCGAACAGATTTCGGCGTCGTTGGCCGATGCCGCCAGGTGCAGGGGCGTATCGCCCGAGACGTTGGGGGCGTCCGGGTCCGAACCCCATGCGAGCATCAGAGAAACCACCTCGTCCTTGGCGTGGAAGCAGGCCCAGTGGAGAGGCGTCCAGTCGTCCAGGTCCCGGTCACCCACGCCGGCACCCTGGACGAGGAGATGCTCGCAGGCTTCCTTGTGCCCGGCCATGGCCGCCAGGTGGAGGGGGGTGAACCCCTCGGCGGTGCGCGCCTTGAGCCGGGCTCCCCGGGACAGGAGCAGGTCGGCGATCTCCCGCTGGCCCACCAGGGCCGCCACGTGCAGGGGGGTGTATCCGTCTCCGCTCTCGGCGTGGAGGGAGGCTCCGCCGAGGAGGAGGACCGCCACGGCCTCCTTGCTCCCGGCGTGAACCGCCCAGTGGAGGGCCGTCTCCCCCGTGCGTGTCCGGGCGTCGGGATCCGCTCCCGCCTGCAGCAAGATCGAGCAGAGGGCCGCGTGTCCCCTCCGGGCGGCGAAGTGGAGGGCCGTCCAGCCGTTGTCGTTCTTCGCCCGGACGTCGGCCTTGGCCGCCAGGAGGGCCGCGACGGCTTCGGGCGACCCGTCCGCGGCGGCCGTGTGGAGCGGGCGGACCCCTTCCGCGGAGGTGGCATTGACGTCGGGGGAGCGCTCCAGAAGGAGCCGCAGGGTGTCCAGGTCGGAGGAGGCCGCCGCCAGGTGAAGGGGAAGGAAGCCCTCGCGGTTCCTCGATTTCGGGTCGGCGCCCGCCTGGAGGAGAAGTCGGCATACCTCGGCGCGGCCGCGGTGGGCCGCCTGGTGGAGAGCCGTGAGGCCTTGCCCGTCGGTGGCGGCGGGGGAGGCGCCCTGGGTCAGAAGGTAGGCGCAGACGTCGGCGCGCCCCGCGGAGGCGGCCCACATGAGCGCCGTCCAACCCGTTTCCGTCCCGTCCTCCACGATTTCCCGGTCGTCGACGGGGACCCGGCAGGTTTCGATCAGGTACCGGACGACCCCCAGGTGGCCCTCACCGGCGGCGGCGCCCAGGGTGTTCCCGTAAAAACCCTGGTCCGGAGGGTCAAGGCGCAGGATCCCCTTTCCTCTTGGATCCGCACCCTTTGCCACCAGAAGGCGCAGGATGTCCTCGCGGCCGTTTCGCGCGGCCCACAAGGCGGGGGGCGCGAACGGAAAGCCCGGTCCCTCGGGGTCGGCGCCGGATTCGAGGAGGTTCTTGACGGTGGCCGCGTTTCCCTGATGGACGGCCTGAAGGAGAGTCGGGTGGGCCGGATCCTCCCACTCCTGGGCCGCCGGCGCCGCCCCCAGCGCGGCGGCCAACAGGACGGGAACCAGAACCCGGAGCCCCCCCCGCGTGCGCATCATGACCGTCAGTCTAGCACGCCGCGGGGCCTACTTGATGAGGAAGCGGGAGGGGGGAAGTTCGGCCCCATTTCCCGCGTAGTCGCGCACCCGCCCCGACACGGTGTGGGTTCCGGGCGGCACCCGGGAAAGGTCCACGCGCGCCTCCCCCGAATCCGGATCCCAATCGGCGAAGGCGGTCAGGCCGTCGAGAAGGAGGGCGAGGCTCCTCGCGTCCGGTCCCGTTTCCGCGTCGGAGAGGGGAAGCACGAGCTGTGGGTCGCCCTGGTTCGGGATCCGTCCCACTCTGGGCTTTCCCCACACGGGAGGCCGCCGGTCCTCCCTCAGGCCGTATACCCCGTTGCCGCGGAAGGGCACGGCCTTGCCCGTCCAGTTGTCCAGGAAAAGCCGGTCCCTCCAGACACCCAGCCCGCCTCCGGGCTCCACTCCGGGATAGGTCACCAAGGCGCGAAGCGCCGGGGCGTGCGGGCCGACTCTCAACTCGAAGGCGGTGCCCGGCCGGAAGCCGTCGCGGCGCGGCCTCAATATGCCCACGGCCCCCTCGGGGATCTCCAGCCCGACCAGTCCCGACGTGACTTTTCCGGGTCCGGCGGCGGCGATCCATCCCGTGGGCGCCTCCCCCAGGACCAGAGGCGCGCCCTGAGCGGGCAGCGATTCGCGCGGGATGAGGGCTTCCACCGAGGCCGACCGGCCGGAGAGGACCCGGAGGCCCCGCACCGGAGAAGCCCCCAGAAGAAGGGGCGTGGTTCCCTGGGAGGAGCCGCGTTCCAGGCGGAGGCGGATTCCGGCGGAAACCACCTCCACTTCCCTCAGGACGTACCCCGAGCCCGGAAGGGAAAGCCGCGTTTCCGCGCCGGGACCGGCCCGCACGCGGAGGGTGCCGGAGGCCGAGGCCGATCGCCCCGGACGCCCTCCGGCATGGATCGAAAGGGCGTGGTCCCCCGGCGGCAGGCCGGATGGGATGCCCTCCCCGCTCACCCCCGCCACGCGGAAGGCGGGCAGTCTCCGAAGGCGGTAGGCCGCGGCGCCTCCCCTCTCCTGGTCCGGCGAAAAGAGGAGCGGCGAGTCCTTGTAGTGGGCGAGGCTGATGGAAGCCAGGTCCATGGTGAAGATGGGTTGACCGTCGAGGGAGGCCGAAAGGAGGGGTACTCCGACGGCGTTCTGCGCCACGCCGAGATGGTCCTTCACCACCGCATAGGCCTCCACGGGCCCCGTCACCTCGGCGGGTCCGAAGGTTGCCGCCCCGCCCTTTCCAGGCCGCGCCGCGTAGAAGCGAGGCGAGAAGGAGCCCTCCACGAAGCTCTCGGGACCGAGCGGCTCGACCACGATCCCGACGATCTGCGGAGGCGTCAGCCCGGAAGGAAGGGGCATCCCTTCAAGGAAGGGGTCCAGGAGGTCGTCCCCCCGCCGGATTTCCAGATGGAGGTGGGCGGAGCCCACGCCGAGGTCCCCCGAATACGCCACCGTCTGGCCGGCCTTCACCCGCGGCGGGGGGTCCAGCCACACGTCGCCGGGGAAGGATGTCTCCTTCTTGCGACAGGCCTCCAGCAGGCGGTCCTCCAGGCCAAGGCGGGCGTTTTCGAAGCGGCACACGTGGCCGTATACCGCCATCCGCCCGTCGTCGAGCTGGAGGTAGAGGACGCGGCCGTATCCCCCCGCCTCGCGCCGGATGCGGACCACCTTGCCGTCGGCCACGGCCACGCAGGGCCAGCCCACGGTGCGTCGCGTCGGAAAGTCGATCCCCCCGTGGAAGTGCGTTCGGCGGTATTCGCCGAAGGAGGATGTGCACCCGTCGAAGAAGGGGAGGGGCGTCCTCAAGGCCGGAGGGGCCGTGGCCTGGAGGGTAAGGCCCGCCGCGGCCCCCGCCAGGATCAGCAGGAGAAGCACGCGCGGGGTCGTCTTCACGACGGTTTCTTCTCCAGAGAGGCAGCCACTTCTCGGACGAACCGGGCGAAGGGCGCCCTGAGGTCGGGCCGCGCCAGGGCCATCTCCACCGTGGCCTGCAGGAAACCGAGGCGGTCGCCCGTGTCGTACCGCCGCCCCTCGAACCGGTACGCATAGACCTTCTCCCGCTTCAGGAGGGCCCGAACCGCGTCCGTGAGCTGGATCTCACCGCCGGCGCCCGGGCCCGTGACGGCCAGTTCCTCGAAGATGGAGGGCGTGAAGACGTACCGGCCCACCACCGCCGTCAGGGAAGGCGCCACGTCCGGAGCGGGCTTTTCCACGACGTCCGTGACGGCGAGCAGCCTGTCCCCCACCGTCTGGCCAGCCACGATGCCGTACTTGCCGGTCTGACTCCGGTCCACCTCGATGACTCCCAGGACGCTGGCCCGAGTGCTCTCGAAGACGTCCAGCATCTGGCGCATGCAGGGCGTGTCCGACACGACAATGTCGTCCCCGAGGAACACGGCGAAGGGCTCGTTCCCTGCCCAGGTCCGCGCGCAGAGAACGGCATGGCCGAGCCCCAGAGCCTCCCGCTGTCGGACGAAGGAAATCTCCGCGAGGTCCGAGATGGCCCGGATGGCGCGCAGGTCCTCGGTCTTTCCGCGGGCTTCGAGCACGCGCTCGAGTTCGAAGGAGACGTCGAAGTGGTCCTCCAGAGCCCCCTTGCCGCGGCCCGTCACGATGAGAATGGACTCGATGCCCGCCGCCGCCGCCTCCTCCACCACGTACTGGATGACCGGCTTGTCCACGATGGGGAGCATCTCCTTGGGGGACGCTTTCGTGGCCGGCAGGAACCGTGTGCCCAACCCCGCCGCGGGAATCACGGCCTTTCGAACGCGCATGGATTCTCCTCCTCACGCAGGCGCCATTCTAGCAGAGCCCGGCCTTTCCGTGAGGGGTCGGTTCGGGGTGAGGGCGCGTTGAGTCACTGCAGGATGGGAAGCGGAGGCAAATCGTCCCTCAAACACTCCCTGTCCAACCCCATCGGTCCCACCCCCCGCCCCTTCCCCTTTTCGGCCCGGCGGGGGTGGTGTACTCTCCCATCGGGAGAGCGAGATGAACAAGGAGCTGTTCCTGACCCTCCTCTACCTGCTCGGACTGGTGGCGGTGGTTGGCCTCACGATCCTCCTGCTGTGGCCCTTCCTCTCGGCCCTGGCGTGGGCGGGGGTCCTCGCCCTGGCGGCCCGTCCCCTCTACCGCCGGTACCTGAGATGGTGCCGGGGGCGGGAGAACGTGGCCTCCTTCCTGGCCACGGCCACGGTGGTCCTGATCATCGTCCTCCCCTTCGTCCTCCTCGCGGTTCTCTTCGCGGGGGAGGCGGCGCAGGTCATCATCGCCTTGGAGGAATACGCCTCGACGGGCCAGGTCCCCGGCATGGACGCCGCCCTAGGAAACCCGAAGGTCCAGAGTTTCCTGGAGTGGGCACAGCCCTACATTAGGGACCTGGACATCAAGCCCATTCTCCTCGCGGCCATGAAGACGGCGAGCACGGTGGCCGTGGGGCTCTCGAAGGCCCTCTTCAAGAACATCTTCCTGGCCATCCTCAAGTTCTTCGTCATGGTGGCGGTCCTCTTCTTCGCTTTTCGGGATGGCGAGGCCATCACCCAGGCCTTCTGGGAGGCCATACCCCTCAAGCGCTGCGACAAGGACATCATCGCTTCGGCGGTTCGCCGCGTGGTCTACGCGGTTCTCTACGGGATCATCCTGACGTGCGTGATCCAGGGGGCCCTCGGCGGCGTGGGCTTCGCCATCGCGGGTCTGCCTTCACCGGTGTTCTTCGGCGCCGTCATGGTGGTCTTCGCCTTCATACCGCTGGTGGGGACGGCGCTGATCTGGGTGCCCGGCGTGCTGTACCTTTTTGCCGCCGGCCAGTACGGGAAGGCCCTCTTCCTCACCATCTGGGGCATGGCTGTGGTCTCGAGCATCGACAACCTCATCCGCCCTTACTTCATCAGCACCCGGGCCCGAATGCCGCTTCTTGTGATCCTCCTCGGTGTGCTCGGGGGCCTGGCGAGCCTGGGCTTTCTGGGCATCATCGTGGGACCCCTCTTCTTCACGGTGGCTCTGGAAATCTTTCGCGTGTACCGCACGGACATCTTTCCGAGGCTCAGGGAGGGCCAGCTCGAAACCGACGAACCCTGCCCCGAGGACGGCGGAACCGGCCCAAACTCGGAGGCTTGAGGGGAGGGCGGTGCCCTTCCGCGAGGCGGCATGGACGCGTTCCGGATCGAAGGTGGCGTTCCCCTGCGCGGCGGCGCGGCGGTTGAAACCTCGAAGAACGCCCAGCTCCCATGCATGGCGGCGGCCCTCCTGACGGGGGAGCCCGTGGTCTTCGAGGCCCCTTCGGGCCACGCCGACATCGCCACCATGCGCAAGCTCCTGGGAGGCCTGGGCGTGGCGGCGGTGGACGGAGCGGATGGGACTCTCTCGCTCCAGGCGACGCGGACGGGGGGCCACCTGGAAGCCCCCTACGACCTCGTGCGGAAAATGCGCGCGAGCATCCTGGTCCTCGGGCCCCTGCTGGCCCGCTTCGGCCGGGGCCGGGTGTCTCTGCCCGGGGGGTGCGCCATCGGCGCCCGCCCCGTGGACCTCCATCTCCGGGCCCTCGCGGCGCTGGGGGCCGACATCCGCGTGGAGCACGGCTACGTCGAAGCGACGGCTCCTCGTCTGAGGGGCGGCGAGGTGGTCTTCGACCGGGTCACGGTGGGAGGGACGGAAAACCTCCTCATGGCGGCGGCCCTCGCCGAAGGCCAGACGATGCTGCGAAACGCCGCGCGGGAGCCCGAGGTGGCCGACCTGGCCCGTCTCCTTACGGCGATGGGGGCGAGGATCGAGGGCATCGGCACGGACACCCTGAAGGTGGAGGGAGTCCGCGAACTTGGAGGCGCCAGGTTCCGTTGCATTCCAGACCGCATCGTGGCGGGCACCCTCCTCCTCGCGGGGGCCATCACCGGAGGGGACGTGACCTGCCGACCGGCGGTTCCGGAACACCTCGACGCCCTCCTGGTCAAGCTCCGGCAGATGGGCGCGGTCGTGGAGGCGGGTCCGGACTGGATCCGCGTGGCGGCGGCGGGCCGCCTCCGGGCCATGGATGCGCTGACTCTTCCCTATCCGGGCTTCCCCACCGATCTGCAGGCCCAGTTCATGGCCCTCCTGACCCAAACCGAGGGCACGGGGACCGTGCAGGAAACCATTTTCGAGAACCGGTTCATGCACGTCCCCGAACTTCTGAGGATGGGTGCCGACATCCGCATCGAGGGGAGGCTGGCGGTGGTCCAGGGTCCTCGGCCGCTCACCGGGGCCCCCGTCATGGCCAGCGACCTCCGCGCCTCCGCGTGCCTCGTCCTCGCCGGCCTCTGCGCCGAGGGCACCACCACCGTACGGCGGATCTACCACCTGGACCGCGGATACGAACGCCTCGAGGAGCGCCTTTCCTCCCTCGGTGGGCGCGTCGCGCGGGTGGACGCCTAGAAAGGACTCCATGGCCCTCACGGGACTCCTCTTCGCCACCTCGAACCCCGGCAAGCAGCGGGAGATCCGCGGCCTGTTGAAAGGCCTGCCCCTGACCCTCCTCTTCCTGGACGACGTGGGGAGCCCGCCCGAGGTCCCGGAGACGGGGACCACCTTCGAGGAGAACGCGCGCCTGAAGGCCGAAGGCTACGCCCCTCGCCTTCCGGGCGGGATGGTGGCGGCGGAGGACTCGGGAATCGTCGTGCCCGCCCTCGGCGGCGAGCCGGGCGTCTATTCGGCCCGCTACGGAGGGCTCGGGACCGACCGGGAGCGCAACGATCTCCTTCTCGAGCGGATGCGGGGATTGACCGGCCCCGACCGGTCGGCCTACTACGAGGCCGTCGTCGTGCTTCTCCTGCCCGGAGGCGGGGAGCGCGTCTTCCGCGGGCGAGTCCACGGCTTCATCGCGGAAAAGCCGCTGGGGACCAACGGTTTCGGCTACGACCCGATTTTCTTCCACCCTCCCTCGGGAACGACCTTCGGCGTGACCGATCAGGCGCAGAAGGACCGGTACAGCCACCGAGGGGAAGCCGTCAGGGCCCTGAGGGCCTTTCTGGAAAAGGCTCTCCGACTCTGAGTCTCGCGCGGGCGGCCGCCGGCATATAGAATGGCGCCATGGAGAAAGACGCGCTTCGGTCCGCCCTCGCCGAATTCGAGCGCCACCTGCGGGACGAGCAGCGCGTCTCCGGCCACACTCTTCGGAACTACAAGTCGGACCTCCGGCAGATGGAGGTCTTCTTGCGGCGCCTGTTCCCGGGGGGCGTGGAGATCGCATCCGTCGACACGCTGACCCTGAGGGCCTACCTGGGACACCTCCATCAGAGGGGGCTGGCCAGGGTCACCATCATGCGGAAGCTCGCCGCGGTGCGCAGTTTCTTCCGCTTCCTCCACCGGGAGGGTCGCATCGGGCTGAACCCGGCCCGGGCCCTAGGAACGCCTCGCCAGCTGAGAAAGGTGCCGCGCGTCCTCACGGAGGAGGAGGCGGCGGCGCTGGTGGAGGCGCCGCCCCGGCCCGACACGGGCACTCTGGCGGGCCTGAGAGACCGGGCCCTCCTCGAACTCCTGTATGCCACGGGGTTGAGGGCCTCCGAGGCCGTGGGGCTCGACTTCGATGGGCTGGACCTGGAAGGGCGCATCGTGAGGGTCCTCGGAAAGGGGAGGAAGGAGCGCATCGTGCCCTTCGGGGAACCCGCGGCCCAGGCCCTAAAGGCCTATCTCGCGGCGCGGAAGGAGGCCTTCCCCGCCCCCTTGACGCCCGCCGTCTTCGTCAACCTGAAAGGAAGGCGTCTCACCGCACGATCGCTCCAGCGCACGGTGGAGCGTTATCTGCCCCAGATTCCCACGGACGCCGACGCCTCGCCCCACACGCTCCGCCACTCTTTCGCCACCCACCTGCTCTCGCGCGGGGCCGACCTGAGGACGATCCAGGAACTCCTGGGGCACGCCAGCCTCTCCACGACCCAGAAATACACCCACGTGGCCACGGCCCAGCTCAAGGCCGTGTACGACTCGGCCCACCCCCGGGCCCGCAGGAATCGGACGCCGGACCCCGAGGAGGATTGATGCAAGCGTACCTGGACGCCATGACCGAGGCGGCCCTGGAGGCCGGACGGATCCTGAGGAGGGCCCGGGTGGAGGGGACCGCCTGGGTGGAGGCGAAGGGCGCCAACGACTTCGTCACCGCCACCGACAAGGCTTGCGAGGCCGCCGTGAAAGCGATCCTCGCCCTGCGCTGTCCGGATGTGCCCCTCCTGGCGGAGGAGGGTTCGGGCACCGCCACGGGCCAGGAAGGGCGGTTCTTCTGCGTGGATCCCCTGGACGGCACCAACAACTTCGTGCGGGGCCTGCCCGTCTACTGCGTCTCCGTGGGCCTCATCGAGGACGGCGCTCCGGCCCTGGGCGTGGTCTACGACCCGGTGCACGACGAGCTCTTTCAGGGGGGGAAGGGACTCCCCGCGACGCTCAACGGGAATCCCATCCGGACCTCGGGCCGGCGCCGCCTGGAGGGGGCCTTTGTGGCCACCGGATTCCCCTTCAAGGAGCTGGACCACCTGGACCACTACGTGAAGGGATTCCGGCAGGCGGCGTGCGCGACGGGGGGGATCCGCCGGTGCGGGGCCGCGGCCCTGGATCTTTGCTGGACGGCGGCGGGGCGTTTCGACGGCTTCTGGGAGCGCGGCCTCTGGCCCTGGGACGTGGCCGCCGGCGCCGCCATCCTTCGGGCCGCGGGAGGCCATCTGACGGACTTCTCCGGGGGGGAAGACTTCCTCTTCGGCCGGAACGTGGTGGCGGGCGCCACGCGGGACCTCGCCTCGGCCTTGAGGGAGTGCATTACGTAAGACGGGAGACGAGAAACGGGAGACGCGGGGGAGAGAGGCGTTGAGCGATAGGGCGGGACGGGATAACGGGAGGAGAGGCGAAAAAGATGGGCGGACGGGTCTGGAGGGTCGCGGCGGCGATGGCGTGGGCCTGCCTGGCGGTGTCCGCGAAGGGGCCACCTCCGGCTCTCGGCCTGCACGTGTCGCTTCCTTACTCGGCGTACGCGCCCGGCCAGGATGTGGCTCTTTACCTCATCCTGCGCAACCGGAGCGACGCGCCCGTCGTGGTGTCATCCCTGCCTCCCCCGAGCGTGGAGGTGGAAGTGGCCGGCCGGGCCGTTTCTCTCGAAGGGGTCACGGCGGCGGACGGGAAACCTGAGGAATCCGCCCGATCGGAAATGGTCATCCCGCCCGGGGGGCACGTCATCCGTCCCGTGGTCATCCGGCTCGACCGGACCCTCTTCCTCCCGGGCGACTATCCCCTCCGGGTGACGCTGGACATTCCCGGCAGAGGCCCTCTCGCCGCCGAGGCCACCCTCACCGTGCGGTACAAGAGCGTCTTTTTCTACTGAGAAAAGAAAGTGAGACGAAAGGCAAAAGACGCGGAAGCGAGGCCTGACCGCTTCCGAGCGCCTACCCATCGGTCCTCTGCCGGTCCTGAAGGCGGGAGAGGAGGAGCTGGGACGAGAGGGCGCCGATCAGGGCCATGAACATGTCCCATTGGGTGTCCCAGACGTCGCCCTGGGTGCCGAGGAAGGCGTCGGCGGCGGTCCCCGTGGCGATGGCCACGCCCCACTCGAAGAATTCGTAGACGGCGCTCACGGCCAGGCAAACGCACGTCACCAGAAAGAAGAGCCATCCCCCCGGCTTCAGGGGGGATGCGCGCAAAAGGATCTCGCGGGCGAGCAGGGCGGGGACGAATCCCTGGAAGAAGTGCCCCACGCGGTCGTAGTAGTTGCGGCCGAGGTCGAAGGTGTCGCGCAGCCAATTGAACAGGGGGACTTCGGCGTAGGTGTACTTCCCGCCCACCATGAGGACGGCCATGTGCAAGGCGATGAAGGCGTAGGCCAGAGGCGTGAAGCGGAAGCGGCGGTAGGTGAGGGCGAGGAGGGGCCAGGCGAGAAGGACGGGCAGGACCTCCAGGAACCAGGTGAAGCGGTCGCGGGGGTGGATCCCCGACCAGAGGAGGACGGCCCCTACGGCGAGGCTCAGGCCGACGACCAGGGGGGAAGGACCAACGCGCGGTCTCATGTCGCGTCTCCTTTCCATGGCCAGGGTAGCCCCGAATGGCGCCGGAGAGCCACCCGCCTGTACACGGCCTCTCCGATCCGGCCGGCGCCGGGAAGGTGGAGAAACAGCGCGGCGGGCCAGGTCAGGGGATGGATCCAGAGCAGGCGGCGCACGGCCCGGAAACCGCGAAGCACCCTCCCTCGGGCGTCCACGACGTGGAGCGCCTCGGCGAGGTCCGCGGGGCGGAGGCCGTGTGGCTGGAGGAGAGTGACCGGGGCCTCCGAGATTCCCAGGAAGCGCAGGCGCCGAAAGACGTCGAGCCGCTCCAGGCGTCGTCGGGAGGCGAGGCAGAGGGGGCAGGACTCGTCGTAGAGGACCGTGAGCGCCATGGCGGAGGGACGCGCCTAGGCCCGCAGGCTTCCCGTGCCCACGGTGGTCCAGATGCGGGCGCCGATGAAGAGGCCCACGAGATCCGGATCGAGGAAGCCGTCGCGGGCCTCCTCCTCCAGGATGGCGAGGGCGCGTTCGGGAGGGACGGCCCGCTTGTACGGTCTGTCCGAGGCGGAGAGGGCGTCATATATGTCGGCGACGGTCATGATGCGGGATTGAACGGGGATCTCCGTCCCGGAGACCCGGCGCGGGTACCCTCGCCCGTTGATCTTCTCGTGGTGCGCGAAGGCGATCTCCGGGATGCGGCGGAGCTCGCCGGTCCAAGGGATCTTCTTCAGGAACTCGTAAGTGTGGGTCACGTGGCTTTCGATTTCCTGGCGCTCCTCCTCGGTGAGGCTGCCCTTTCGTATGGAGAGAATGGCCACCTCCCTCGGTTCCAGGAGGGCGTGTGGACGCCCCTCGCGATCGGTGAAGGAGGCCGCGGCGATCTCCTGCAAGGTGGAGAAGTCCCCTTCCGGAAGGACCGTGGGCTCGTTGGCCCGGAGGATCGTCTCGCGGAAGCGCGCGAGGTCCGACTCCGAAAAGGCCAGAGCCCGGTCGAGGGCGGCGAGGCGAGCCGCCCTGTCCGGATCGCTCCCCAGGGCGGCCTCCACCTTCTGTAGAAGGATGGCTCGTTCCCTGTGAAGGCGGGCCACTTCGAGGCGCGTTTCGATCCTCTCCATTTCGAAAGGGTAGAGCTTCTTCGCCTTGACCAGGACGTGCTCGCGCACGCCGACCTTGCCGAAGTCGTGGAGGAGGGCCGCGTACCGGAGTTCCCGCACCTGCTCGTCCGAAAAGGAGATTCCGGCGAGGGCCCCCCTTTCCTCCCGGCCCGCCGCCTCGGCCAGCCCGACGCAGAGAGCCGACACCCGGAGGGAGTGTCCCGAGGTGGTGGGGTCGCGCTGCTCGATGGCCGTCACCGAGGCCTTCACGAAGCCTTCGAAGAGACGCTCGATGTTTTCGTAGAGGCGCGCGTTGTCCACCGCCACCGCCGCCAGGCTCCCCACGGCCTTCATGAGCCGCGTGGTGGCGGCGTCGAAGGGGACGACCTCCCGTTCGACGGCCTGCGGGGAGTCGAGCAGGGCCGTAGGGTCCCGCTTGCGGTTGATGAGCTGGAGGACGCCCGTCACCTCGCCCTTGGGGTTCGTCATGGGAAGGACCAGAAGGGAGCGCGTGCGGTAGCCCGTCTCGCGGTCGAACCCGGCGTTGAAGCGGTAGGGAGCCGAAGCGGGAATGGCGTAGGCGTCCTCGATGAGGAGAGGCTCCCCCGTGAGGGCCGCATGGCCCGCGAGGCTCCTCTCCGTAATGGGGAGTTCGGCTTCGCGGAAGCGGAAGGCCACGGAGGCGTTCTGGGCGGCCACGAAGCGCAGGCGCGGAGGGCCTGGGTTCTCCGGGTCGTCGTCGGGGACGCGTATGTAGAGGCTCCCCGCGTCGCACCGGGCCAGGAGCAGGGCCCTGGACAGGATCAGGTCCAGAAGTTTCCGGAAGTCCCTCTCGGTGGACAGGGCCAGGCTCACTTCCGTGAGCTGATCGAGAATCAGCGCCTGGTCGTCGAACTCCCGGTCTCGGGTCATCGGTCTCCCCGCGGATCCTGGATCGCCCCCTCAGAATGCCCCACAACCCCGCCGCTGTCCAGGCCTCTCCTGTGCGGAGCGGCGGCGTCGCCGGCCGTTCTTGACAGGGCCTTGCGGCGCTGATATCTTCGCCCGTGGGGGCTTCGGTCCCCGGACGGGAGCGAGGCCCTTTTCCCTTCGGAGAAACCACCTCACTTCCCGGTACTTCCGCCGCCCCGGTTCCCCACCGACCGGGAAATGCCAAGACCGTTCTCCGGGCCAGGAAGGCCCGGCGAACGACGCCGGCGGCGCTCCCCGAGCGATGAGGGGAAGAAGGGCGCCGCGGCCAAAGACCCCTTCGCCTACGCGCCGGCCCTTCGGGGTGCGGCGGAACCCAGCAGGAGGTTCCCATGACCGACGAGCTCAGCCAGGACCCGAACCCCACCCCCCTTACTCCCACCGACCTTCCCGAAGCTCCCAGAGATCAGGCGGAGTCGCTCTCGGAAGCTCAGCCGGGGACGCCGGAGGAGGTTTCGGCGCCGACGGCCGGGCTCTCTCCTCGGGAGGCGCCGGACGGCTCCGGTCCCTCGCCGGCATCCCCTGGTGAGCAACCCGCTCCTTCGTCCGGCGGCGGGGCCCCCGCGGAGCCGACCAAGAAGGGGTCCGACCTGGACCGGGAGCGATGGCTTCAGATCGCCCACGCCAACGCGGAGGTGATCCGCGCCGAAATCGAGAAGCTGCGGGCTCACATTCAGGCCGACGCCCCCGTCTCCTTCGCGGAATTCTGGGCCCACGCCCGGGAAATCACCTCCATGTTCAAGACCTTCAAACCCCTGGAGGCCAAAGACCGGGAGGCCTTGTGGAACGACTTCCACGGTTTCTGCGAGGCGACACGGGCCTTTCAAGAGGGGGAACGGGCCAAGACCCGGGAGGAGTCGGCCAAGAAGCGAGCCCACATCGAGGCGGCCATCCAGGCCGCCGAGGCCTGTCTCTCCCCCGAGTGCCCGGAGGCCGATCTGGACAGGGCCCAGGCCCTCCTGAACGACGCCCTGAACCTGATGAAAACGAACCCGGGCTCCGGACCCGCGCCCTCCGAGGAGGGGGGTGCCCCCCCTGCCGAAACGCTGGATGCGCGGCTCGTCCGGGAAGACCGGGAAGCGTGCTGGGCCAAGTGGGTCGAGGTCCGGGAGGTCATCAAGTCCAGGCGAAAGGCGGTTCGGGGAAAGATCCTCTCGGCCTTGAGAGAGAGGGCGGAATCTCTGCTCGCTCAAGCGGAGGGTGAAGACCCTCACGGGGTCCAGACGGCGATCCGGACCTTCCAGACGGAGGTCAAGGAGTCCTCCCTCTCCCCGGCGGAGAAAGAGCGGGTCCGCGGAATCCTGAGGGCTGCCTGGAGAAAGTCCTCCGAGCGCATCGAAGCCCTCAAGGTCGAGCGCAAGCAGAAGCACCACGAGTGGCTCGACCGGATGGTGGAGCACCTCACCCGCTGGGAGACGGCCTTCTACAAGAATCAGGACTTGAAGGCCAAGATCGAATCCGAGATCGCCGACCTCGAACGGCGTCTGGGGGCGTCCAAGGACTCGGCCGGAGCGGAGAAGCTTCGTGGCTGGGTCGAGGAGAAGCGAAAGCGCCTCGCCGGCGTGGACGCGACGGGAAAGGAACTCTCGGAAAAGATCCGGACGGTCCGGGCCAAGATGGGCAAGGACGCTCCTCCTCCGGTTCCGCCGCCCGAGCCGAAGCCGGCGGCCGAGCGGCCGCCGCGCCGGGAGAAGCCCGAGGCCCGTCCCTCCGCCCCTCCGCCCTCCGCGGGTCTGAACCTCGGCGACGTCCTGTCGGAGAAGCTCGGGGCGGCCCTCCAGAGCCTCAAGCGCGCGGAGGGCTGATCTTCCCCCCGGCGCGAGACCCCAAAGGTTCACCCGAAGGGCCGGCCCTGCCGGCCCTTCTTCTTTTTCACCCGCCGGCCTCCAGGATCCCCCCTCGGGATTCGGTCTAAGGCTTCACTTGGCCGAGGACGCGCAGGTAGTCCTCGTAAGGCAGGGCCTGCCAGCTCTCCACGTGGAGCGCGCCCTGGGCCCGAGTGATGAGGGAAACCTTGTGGGCGGCCTCCGCGTCCGGGGCTTCGTAAATGTCAAGGAAGTCGTACGGACCGAGGATCGCGTAGTGAGACAGCCATTTGACCTCCGGGCACGCATCCTTGACCTTCTTGAGCCATTCCTTTCCGCGTGCCCTCCGTCCCTCCGCGTCGTGCATGGTTTCCGGGGCCAGACGAGTCATCAGAACAAACAGCGGCATGAGATCCTCCCTCGCGGCGTCTGGTGGGAATGTAATTCGGTGCCCCCCGGGCGACAACTCCGGCGGGTGCTCCGATCTCGGCCTAGTGGGGCGCTCCGGCCTGGATCCAGAGCCGGATCAGGTCGAGATCCTCCCGGGAGAGTCTCCTGGAGAGGAAAAGACCCTTGGGCATGCCGGACCCTTCCGGCGCGCGGTGGTCCAGCTTGAGCCAGAGATAGGACGCTTCCGGGTCGCCCGGCTTGACGCGGAGGATTTCGGGCCGTTCCGAGGAGGGGACTCCGACGAGGTTCGAATGGGCGCGGCCCGCGCTGAGATCCAGCCGAGCCTTCGCGCGCTTGGGCCCGTGGCACTCGACGCACTCTCTGTCCAGAATGGGCTGGATCTTATCGCGAAAGGAGGGGACGGGGGCGTCCGGCCATAGAGCCACCCCCAGGAGAAACGACGCGAAGACGGCGGCCAGGGCGGCTTTCGCTCGATGCATGGGCAGGCTCCCCTGCTCCCGGAAACGCCCGCGGCCTTCGGACTGTTCCCCCGGAGACGAAAGCGGCCGGCCTGCAAGGCCGGCCGCCCCGTTTCCGTAACCGGCCGGTCTACTCCAGGATCTCCAGGGCGATGTTGCCGGGAGACTCCTTGCAGACCACCCGGACCGTATGGTGCGTGCGGGGCTTGTAATTCACGTCGAGGGTCCGAATGCCGCGGGCCCCCGCTTTGTTGATGACGATGAATTTCAAGGTCTGCGTGCCGGCGGGGACCTTGAGTTCCCGCTCAACCCGGATGTCCTTTCCCGAGAAGCTGTGATCCAGGAGCGTGTCCGTATCGGACTTGACGCGGAACATGCCCTCCTTGAGGTCGGTGATGAAGATGACGCCAAGGAAAGCCTTGGCTTCGCGGACCTCGGCGGGCGGCGGCGTCACCGGCTGGGTGGACGGGGTCGTTCCCTGAGTGGACGGGGTCGTGGGGCGGGTCGATCCCTGAGTGGAGGGGGTGGTGGGCCGGGTGGTCTGGGTGCCCGAGGGCGTGGTGGCGGACGGAGGCGTCTCGGTTTCGGGCGGGGACGCGGGTTCGTTGGCCACCTCATTGGTCTCCTGTTGACCGCCTTTCATGAGGTTTGACAGGTTGCAGGAGGCCAGGAGGACGACGAGCGTGGCGCCGAGAAGGACGACGAGCCATTTTCTCATGGTCAGGACTCCCATCAAAGATGACTCAACGTACCATGTCCGCTCGAGACCGGCAAGGGGAGCCGGTCCGCGCCGCGCCCAGGTCGCACCGAGGCTTCCTCTGGTATACTCGCCACCCGACCCGATCCGCCGCGCCGGCTCAGGAGGTTCGCCCATGGCCCCCGACGCATCGAACCGATTTCGACTCCGCTTCGAAAAGCACCGCCTTCCTAACGGCCTTACGCTGATCCTGTATGAAGACCACCGCCTGCCTCAGGCCGCGGTGGACATCTGGTACCACGTGGGGAGCAAGGACGAGAAGCCTGGCCGGACGGGCCTCGCGCACCTGTTCGAGCACATGATGTTCCAGGGGTCCGCCCACAGTCCGGAGGATTACTTCCGTTCCCTGGAGGAAGTCGGGGCGCGGCTCAACGGGTCCACCTCGGAGGACCGGACCAATTACTGGGAGGTCGTACCGGCGTCCTACCTGGAGCGCGCCCTCTTTCTGGAGGCCGACCGCATGGGGTGGCTCCTCCCCGGCCTGACCCAGGAGAAGTTGGACAACCAGCGGGAGGTGGTGAAGAACGAACGGCGTCAGACCGTGGAGAACGAGCCCTACGGCGTGGCCGAGGAAGTCCTCCTGGCCAACCTTTATCCGGAGGGGCACCCCTACCACCATCCCGTCATCGGTTCCATGGCGGACCTTGACGCCGCGTCCCTGGAGGACGTCCACGCCTTTTTCTCCAAGTACTACACGCCCAGCAATGCGACCCTCTGCGTTGCGGGCGATGTGGATCCCGCGCGGGCGCTCGATCAGGTGGGTCGTCTATTCGGCGAGATTCCCGCGGGCCCGACGGTCTCGCCGGTGACGCCATGGATCCCTATCCTGAGCAAGCCCTTCCGGGAGGTGGTCGAGGACCGGGTCCAGCTGTCGCGCCTCACCCTGGCCTGGCCCACGGTCTGTCACCTGACCCCGGAGGACGCCACCCTCTCCGTCCTGGCCTATGTTCTGGCCACGGGGAAGGACTCTCGACTGATGAAGCGGATGCAGATCGACGAGAACCTGGCCCAGTCGGTCTGGTGCGGCCACCTGGCGGGCGAGGTCGCGGGCTCGTTTCAGGCGGTGGTGACGGTGCGCCCCGGAATTTCCCTCGAACGAGCGGAAGACGCTCTGTGGGAGGAGATGGAACGCCTCGGGCGGGATGGCGTGGCGCCCGAAGAGGTCCGGGCCGCCGTGGATTCCCTCACCGTGGGTGTTCTGAAACGCCTCCAGATGGTTGGGGGCTTCGGCAGCGTAAGCGACATGCTCAACTACTACGAGGTCTTCGGGGGCGATCCCGGCGGCCTCGTGAAGGAGTTCGACCGCTACGCCCGGGTGTCCGCCGAGGATGTGGCGGACGCGGCGCGCCGGTTCCTCCGCCGGGACGGCTTCGCCGCCGTTTCCGTCGTCCCCGCCCGACCTCGGCCTTCCGCCCTCGAACGGGGGAAGCTCCCCGCGGCGGGAGAGGCTCGGCCCTTCGCCTTCCCAGAGGTCTGCAGAGACAGGCTGAAGAACGGCATCGACGTCTGGACCCTGACGGACCCGACGGTGCCGCTGGTCTCCGTGGCGGCCGTGCTCGAGGCGGGCAGCGCCCAGGATCCCCCCGATCGGCCGGGGCTGGCCTTTTTCACCGCGGGGCTCCTGGACGAGGCGGCGGCGGGCCAGGACGCGGTGGCCCTGGCGATACGGCAGAAGCGCATGGCCACCGCGCTGGCCACCCGGGTGGACGCGGAAAAGGTGACTCTCTCCCTCACCCTGTTGCGGGAGCGTCTGGGGGAGGGCATGGCCCTCCTGTCGGACGTCCTGCTCCGGCCCGATTTCCGTCCGGAGGATGTGGAACGCGTCCGCAAGGAGCATCTGGCATCCCTCCTCAGGCGCCTGGACGAGGCCCCGGAACTGGGGGACCGCGCCCTCAAGGCCCTCCTCTTCGGCGAGGCCTCGCCTTATGGCCATCCCACGGACGGCTATCCGGACGGCCTGGAGTCCTTCCGCCGTGAAGAGGCCGTGGGGTTCCATGGGGATCGGTACCATCCCGGGCGGATGCTCCTCGCCTTCGTGGGGGACGTGAGCCGGGAAGAAGCCTTGACCGCGGCCGAATCCAGCTTCGGATCGTGGGCGCCGGCCGGCGCCCCTCCTGAGGACCCCGACCCGGATCGGTTTCTTCCGGGAGGCGGTTTCCTCCTCGTGGACAAACCTGGAGCCCCCCAGGCCTACATCTCCGCGGGGCTCCCCGCGCTGTCCCGGTTGGATCCGAGGGACCCGGCCTTCCTCGTCTTCAACGCCGTCCTCGGGGGGCAGTTCACGAGCCGGATCAACATGAACCTCCGGGAGGACAAGGGGTACACCTACGGGGCCCACGCCTACCTGGATCCCAAGCCAGGAGTCCGCCCGTGGGTCTTCGGCTCGGCGGTGCAGGCGGACAAGACGGTGGACTCGATCCGGGAGGTCCTCGGGGAGATCGAGCGGATCCTCTCCGGCTCGCCCGTCACCCAGGAGGAGTTCGTCAAGGCGCGGGAGAACCTGATCCTGCGGCATCCCCAGAACTTCGAGACCCAGGCCCAGCTTCTCGGGGGGCTGGCGGCCCTGTGGAGATACGGGCTCCCCCTCGATTTCCACGCGCGGTTCCTCTCCGCGCTCCGGTCTTTACGGCTGGAGCAGGTGATCGAAGCCGGGGCCGAGGTGCTCGTCCCCGAACGCCTCTCCTGGGTGGTCGTGGGGGACCGGAGAGAACTCGAGGGGCCGCTTCAGGCCCTCGGGCTCGGTCCCCTGAGCGTGCGAGAAGGGCGCTGACGGAGCCGAATCTTTCTCTTCAGGGGCGGGCTCCGCCCAGAGCGGCGATGTCCTCGGGGCGCTCCAGCACCCGCGCCACGGGAATCCCGTCCAGACGGGAGGCCTCCCCGTATCCGTAGGCCGCGAAGGCAAAGGGCACACCCGCGTCCCTCGCCATTTGGCCGTCCATCCACGTATCCCCCACGAACAGGGATTGCTCGGGCCGCGCACCCAGGCGCCGCAGGACCTCCAGGAGCATGGCGGGATCGGGTTTGGCGGGGAAGCCTTCCTCGGAGCCGAGGACCGCCGCGAAGCGCTCCCTCCACCCGAAGGCCGCCAGCAGACGGTGCATGAACTCCGCCTTTTTCATGGTGCAGAGGCCCAGGGCTTGCGAGTGAGCCAGCGTGGCCAGCGCGTCGTCGACGCCAGCGAAGGGCCGCGTTCGGTCCAGGTGGTGACGGGCGTAGTGGGCCCGAAAGGCCCCCGCGCCCTGGGCGGCCCTGGCCGGGTCTCCATCCACGAAGGACAGGAAGCAGTCCTCCAGACGGAGGCCGATGACCCTCAGGAGCTCCCTTCTTGGGGGGAGCGGGAGGTCCAGGGCGCGGAAGGCGGCTCCGAATGCGGAAAGAACGTCTTCCTGGCTGTCGATGAGCGTACCGTCGAGGTCGAAAACAATCGCTTTCACGGGAACGGCCCCAGGCTTGGGAAGTTGAGCGGAGCGGGTGACCCGTCGGGCGAGGGGACCCGCATCTCCCGGGAAGGGACCAGCCCCGGCGCGATCCTCATCGACCCGACCGGACGTCTCACGATGCTATTCCAGATCGAACTTCTTCAGGCGGTACCGAAGCGTGTCGCGGCTGAGGCCCAGGAGCTTCGCGGCGCGGGTCTGGTTCCCCCCGGTGCGCTTGAGCGACTGCTCGAGGAGGCTCCGCTCCACGTCCTCCAGGATGACGCCCCCCGGCGGCAGAACGAAGGCCTGCTCCACAGGCCGGTGGGGCTCCTGGGCGTGGATCTCGCGGGGCAGGTCGGAGAGGTCGATCATCTCCTTGTTCTCGAGGATCATCACGCGCTCGATGAGGTTCTTCAGCTCCCGGATGTTCCCGGGCCAGGGATACTCCATGAGGGCCTGCATGGCCGAGTGGGTGACGCCGCGGGTGTTCTTCTTGAACTCCCGGTTGAAGTGGTCGATGAAGTGCTTCACGAGGAGCGGGATGTCCTCCGGCCTCTCCCGGAGCGGGGGAAGGTAGATGGGGATCACCTTGAGCCGGTAGTAGAGGTCCTTCCTGTACCTCCCTTCGGTGACGGCCTGTTCGAGATTGGCGCTGGTGGCCGCCACCATCCGCACGTCCACGTGGATGTCCACGGTTCCGCCCACGCGCTTGAAGGAGCGCTCCTCGAGAAACCTGAGGAGTTTCGACTGGAAATTGGGCCCCAGGTCTCCCACTTCGTCGAGAAACACCGTCCCGCCGTCGGCCAGTTCGAGAAGGCCCTTTTTCCCGGTCTTCGCCTCGGGGAAGGCGCCCTTCTCATACCCGAAGAGCTCCTGTTCGAGGACCGACTCGGGGAGCGCGGAGCAGGTGAGATTCATGAACGGCTTCTTGGCCCGGTCGCTGGCGTAATGGATGGTGTTGGCGAGCAGGTCCTTACCCGTGCCACTTTCCCCCTGGAGGAGGATTGTCGTGGCGGACGACGCCGCGATCTTCTTGACCAGCTCGAAGACCTCCACGATCCGGGGGTTGCGGCCCACGAGGTTGCTCACGCCGAACCGCTCCTCCTGGGCCCGGCGGTAGCGGCTCAGCTCCCGCTTGAGGGAGGTGTTCTCCAGGGCCTTCTGGATGGCCACGAGGAGCTCCTCCATCTCGAAGGGCTTGTTGAGGTAGTCGAAGGCCCCCAGCTTCATGGCCTCGATGGCGCTTTCCACGGTCGAATAGGCCGTCATCATGATGACGGGAAGTTCCCGGGCCTTCGGACCGATGGCCTTCAGGACCTGCAGGCCGTCCATGTCCGGGAGGCGGTAATCCAACAGGATGAGGTCCACCTCGCGCTCCTCCACGGATCGGAGGGCGTCGGCGCCCCGGTCCACCTCCACGACCACGTAGCCCTCCTTGGAGAGGCGGTTGGCCAGGGACCACCGGATCAGCTTCTCATCCTCGACAAGCAGAATCGTCTCTTTGGCCATCACGCCCTCCAGTATTCGTAAGGAAGGTACACGGTGAACACGGTCCCTTCCTCGGGCCGGCTGAAGACCTCCACGCGCCCGCCGTGGGCGCCCACGATGCGCTGGACGATGGAGAGGCCCAAGCCGGTTCCGATGTGCTTGGTCGTATAGAAGGGTTGAAAGATCTTCTTCAACTGCTCCGGCGCCATCCCGGACCCCGTGTCCCGGATTTCCAGGGCCACCTCGTGGCCGCACGTGAACCCGGAGACGGTGACGGCTCCGCCTCGCGGCGTAGCCTGGATGCCGTTCTGGACGAGGTTCACGATGACCTGCTGGAGGCGCTGGGGATCGGCGTGGACCACCGGGAGGTCTTCGGGGACCGCGCAGGTAAGCGAAACGCCCGCCTCCTCCGCGCCGCGCTGGACGAAGGGAAGGGTGGATTCCACGACCAGGCCCAGGGGGACCGGCTCGAGCTGCAGGCTGAGGGGGCGGGCGTAGGAGAGGAGGTCCTTGACGAGGCCGTCGAGGCGGCGGATCTGGGAAAGCCCCTCATGGAACATCACGAAGCGGGGGTCGTCCAGCTGGTGCTGCTGGGCCATGAGCTCCATGGCGCCCCTCAGACCGGCGATGGGGTTCTTGATCTCGTGAGCCACGCTGGCCGCCAACTGGCCGAGTTCGGCGAGGTGCTCGGCCTGCGCGAGGTCCTTCTGGAGGCGCTTGAGCTCCGTAACGTCCTTGAGAACGAGGGAAGCGCCCCTCTCGCGGTCCGCGGGCGTCCGGATCTCCGTCCGAGTGACCAGGATGTCCATGTGGCTGTCGCAACCCTTGGGAAGGCGGGCCTCGAAGTGCCGGGTCCCCGGCTGGGTGCCGGAGGAGGGCATCTCCCGGATGAGGTCGGGCGGGAGGAACTCGTCGATGGAACGGCCCAACGCGAAGGCGGGCTCCACCCCCAACAACGCCGCCGCGCCCCGGTTCCAGGAGGCGATGCGGCCCTTGGCGTCGAGGGTGACGAGACCGTCCATGGACGCCTGGAGAATGGAGAGGAGGTACTGGTCCTTGCTCGCCACCTCCTGCTTGAGGGCTTCCTCCACCCGGATGTCCTGGCAGAAGCTCATGGTCCCCACGAGGGTTCCCTGCTCGTCGCGCAGGAGGGAAAAGGTGACTTTCAGGGGGACGTACTCCCCGGACTTGGCGCGAAAGGCCGTCACGAAATCCGTGATGACCTCCTCGGCGAGGAGCCGGCGCATCACCGTCCGGGCCTCGGCCAGGCCCTTCTCGTAGTAGTCCCCCACCCGCTGGCCGAGCATCTCGCCTTCCGTGAATCCGAAGATCTTCTCCGCGGCTCGGTTGAAGAGGGTGACGCGCCCGTGCAGGTCCGTGGAGATGATGGCGCTGACGGATGAGTTCAGGATGTTTCGGACGAGTTCCTGGGTCCGCGCCAGAGAGCGGATGGCCTCCTGCTGGGCGGTGATGTCCAGGTAGATCTCGATGACGTGGGGGCCCACGAGGTGCCCGCCCGAGAGGGGGCGCGTGATCTTGAGGTAGTCCTTGGCGTTCTTTCCCGCTCCGGCCCGGATCAGCTGGCGCATGGGCGTGGCCCCCTGGAGGACGTAGCAGGCGGAACAGCGGGAGCACTCGGCCGCGTCGTGGGCCAGCGCCTCCTGACAGGGGAGCCCCATGGCGAGTTCGGGCCGGAGGCGCAGAAGGTCCCGCGGCACGTTCTGGTTCAGCCACGCCACCTTGAGCTGGGAGTCGAGGACGATGATCCCCACGTCCAAACCCGACAGGATCTGGTTCAGCAGTCCCCACTGCTCGTGGGACTTGGCGGCGTCGGCCTCGGTGGCCTCCAGGCGCGCCTCCGCCTCCGCGGCCATTTCCTCCGTGGCCGCCTGGTAGCACTCCAGGAGGACGTAGGAGTTCTCGCGGAAGGTCTCGAGGAACAGCTCCCGCAGATCCTCCCGTCCCGGAAGCTCCGATTCCGCGAGCATGCGCAGAAGAATCCGCTTGCCCACGTCCACGGCCCGAGCCACGTCGGCGAGGCGCACCTTTTCCGCCAGCCGCTTGCGCGCCAGGTCCTGGTAGAACACGTAGAGGCGGCTCTGAAGACCCAGGTCCCAGTAATACCGGAGGGCCTCGAAGTGCCGCTCCACGGGCAGGCGAACCTCGCGGGGCTCCATGGTGGCGTAGGCGGGAATCTCTTTCCGGATGGCTTCCACCCACTCGGAGAGCAGGGGCTCGCTGACTGCTTCGAGCCAGCGCATGAAGGACTGGTGCCGCGAAGTGGGACTCTGTCGAGTCAGGACCCTGGCCACGAGGGCCTCCTTTTCGCGAAGAACGCGCTCAGCCCCTCCTGCATGTCCGGCGTGGTTCTCGCGAACACGTTCACCGTCTCCGCGAGGGACAGGGCGCTCCCCGTCGGGAGCCCCGAGGTGTGCCACAAGAGTTCCTTGGTCAGCGCGAGCGAGGAGGGGGCCCCCGAGGCCAGGTTCTCGGCGACGGCGAGGGCCTCCTCCGTGAGGCGGTCGCTCGGGAGTACGCGGTGCACCAGTCCCGCCTCCCGAGCCTCCTCCGCGGTCAGGGTTCGGCCCGTCAGAAGGAGTTCCCTCGCGAGCCGGTCGCCCAGCTGACGGGCCAGGAAGACGAGGACCATGGCGGCCACGAATCCGATCCGCACTTCGGGATAGCCGAAGGAGGCCCTGGGGGAGGCGAGGAGGACGTCGCAGGCGGAGGCGAGCCCGCAGCCCCCCGCGAGGGCCGGGCCGTCCACGGCCCCCACGATGGGCTTCGGGAAGGTGGACAGGGCTCGGTAGAGGGTCTTCAGCCTCCGGGAATCGTCGGCGTTCTCCGCCACCGAGGCCGAGCGCAGCTGCTCCAGGTACTCCAGGTCGGCGCCCGCGCAGAAGGCCGTTCCGGCTCCCGTCAGGACCACGGCGCGGACGGAATCCTCCGAAGAGAGGGAGCGCAGAGCCTCGGTGAGGGCCGCCACCAGGTCCGGCCCGAGAGCGTTGCGTCTTTCGGGCCGGTTCAGGGTGAGCCGAACCACCGCCCCCCGCCGCTCGCTGAGAAGGATGGATTCCGCCATGGCCGACCGCCTCTCCGCCGGAGTCTTCAGGCTAGGTCTGGAGGACGCCCACTTGGAGGGGCGGCACCTCGGGGTTGTGGGCCGCCACGTCGAGGGCCCGGATCAGGTGCTCCCTCGTCTCGGCGGGGTCGATGATGGCGTCGATCCAGAGCCGAGCGGCCCCGTACTTTGGGTCCGTGGCGGCGGCGTACCGGTCGCGGATTTCCTCCAGGGCCTTCTTCTTGTCCTCTTCGGAAATGGTCCTGCCGGACTTCCGGAGCTGGTTGAGCCGGATGTCGAGGAGGGTGTTGGCCGCCTGGTCGCCGCCCATCACGGCGTACTTGGCCGTGGGCCAGGCGAAGAGGAAGCGGGGTCCGTAGGCCTTCCCGCACATGGCGTAGTGGCCCGCTCCGAAGGAGCCCCCGAGGATCACCGAGATCTTCGGGACGCCCACGTTGGACACGGCGTTGACCATCTTGGCCCCGGCGCGGATGATCCCGGCGTGCTCCGAGTCCCTTCCTACCATGAAGCCATTCACGTCGTGGAGAAAGACGAGGGGCACCTTCTGCTGGTGGCAGTCCAGGATGAACCGGGCCGTCTTGTTGGCGCTCTCCACGTAAATCACGCCTCCAATCTCCACGGGGCGCCCCTTTTCCCGGATGTGGACCTTCTGGTTCGCCACGATGCCGACGGCCCAGCCGCCGATGCGGGCGTAGCCGCACACGAGGGTGCGGCCGTATTCCTCTCGGTACTCCGTGAACTCACTCCCGTCCGCGATCCGCGCGATGACCTCCCGGACGTCGTACTGTCCGAGCGGGTTGTCGGGGAAAATGCCATAGAGATCCTGGGGGTCATAGAGGGGAGGCAAGGCCTCGATCCGGGAGAAGGGGGAGGGGCCCGGATGGCCCAGCCTCCCAACGATTTCCCGGATGCGGGCCATGCAGGAGACGTCGTCCTTCTCGTGGAAGTCGACGGTGCCCGACACGGAGGCGTGCATCCCCGCCCCTCCCAGGTCCTCGGAGGAGACGCCTTGACCGATGGCGGCCTTGACCAGGGCGGGGCCGGCCAGGTACAGGCCCGACCCGTCGGTCATGAGGAGCGTGTCGCACATGACCGGGAGGTAGGCCCCCCCCGCCACGCACGAGCCCATGATGGCCGCGATTTGCGGAACGCCCGCGGCGGTGAGGCGGGCGTTGAGGTAGAAGACCCGGCCGAAATCGTCCTGGTCCGGGAAGACCTCATCCTGCAGGGGAAGGAAGACCCCGGCGGAGTCGACGAGGTACAGCACGGGCAACCGGTTCTCCAGAGCGATGGTCTGGGCCCGGATCACCTTCTTTGCGGTCATGGGGAAGAAGGCCCCGGCCTTCACGGTCGCGTCGTTGGCGATGATCATGAAGAGGCGGCCGCAGATGGCGCCCGTGCCGGTCACCACGCCCGCCGCCGGGGAACCGCCCCACTCCTCGTAGACTCCGTAGGCGGCAAAGAGGTGGAGTTCGTGAAAGGGGCTCCCCGGGTCGAGGATGCCCGCGATCCGTTCCCGGGCGGTCAGGCGCCCCTTTTCGTGCTGCTTGCGAATTGCGTCTTGTCCCCCACCCTCCCGGAGGAGGGCGGACAGATCGTCCACCTGGCGGACCAGGCTCTTCATGCTGTCTCGATTCCGTTTAAATTCAAGGCTGTTCTTGATATCGTCGCGGACCGCCGTCGGGAGAGTCGCCATGTGCCCCACCTTTGGCCGGTCAGTATAACAGAGTCAAATCACCCAAGGCAAAGGGCCGACATGCCTCAGCTAATTTCTTTCCGAAATGGATTCGTTGCCTCACCTAAGAATCTTGCCGAAAGGAAGTAAACAAGTGGAGGGGCGCCGCCCCCGCAAGGAGGGGTGCTCCAGGATGAGGCTGACGATGGGCGAAAGGCGTGCGGTGACGAAGGCGTTTGCGGCGGGGTATCGGAGAGCTCGGAAGCGGGAGAAGGGGAAGATCCTGGACCGGTTCGTGGAAG
>Ga0209172_10002223_pt1 | contig 35542 bp, 38 predicted proteins | sample LarsenN4metaG_FD_184113 | JGI IMG/M metagenome (GOLD analysis project Ga0209172, IMG submission 184113) | Hot spring sediment bacterial and archeal communities from British Columbia, Canada, to study Microbial Dark Matter (Phase II) - Larsen... ... | reverse complement strand
AACGAGCTGGTGGTGCCTGTCGGAAAGAAGGTGCGTGTGCTCACCACCGCCGCCGACGTCGTGCACTCGTGGTGGATCCCCGCCTTCGGCGCCAAGCAGGACGCGATCCCGGGCTTCATCCGCGACACCTGGTTCCGCGCCGACAAGCCCGGCGTCTATCGCGGCCAGTGCGTCGAGCTCTGCGGCAAGGAGCACGGCTTCATGCCGATCGTGGTGCGGGCGGTCTCGCCGGAGGACTACAGCAAGTGGGTCGGCGAGAAGAAAAAGCAGCTCGCGGCGCTCGCCGACGACCCGAACAGGCAGTGGACGCTGGAGGAGCTGAAGAGCCGCGGCGAGAAGGTCTACGCCGCCAACTGCGTCGCCTGCCATCAGGCGAACGGCAAGGGCGCCCCGCCCGCGTTCCCGGCCCTCGACGGCTCGAAGGTCGTGCTCGGGCCGAAGGAAAAGCAGATGGACGTCGTGCTGAACGGCGTCGTCAAGGACGGCAAGCCCACGGCGATGGCGGCGTTCGGCAAGCAGCTGAGCGACGTCGAGATCGCCGCGGTGATCACGTTCACGCGCAACAACTGGAGCAACCACACGGGCGAGGCGGTGCAGCCGGCCGAGGTGAAGGCCCTGAGGAAGTAGGCCGCGCGAAGGCATTCGGGAGAAGACGATGAGCGCAGTCGCAGAACACGTCCACGGACACCACGACGACCACCACGGCGGCTACAGCGGGGTGATGCGCTGGATCACCACCACCAACCACAAGGACATCGGCACGCTGTACCTGTGGTTCAGCTTCATCATGTTCATGGTGGGCGGCGTGATGGCGCTCGTCATCCGCGCCGAGCTCTTCTCGCCCGGCCTGCAGGTCGTGGATCCGGATTTCTTCAACCAGATGACGACCATGCACGGGCTGATCATGGTGTTCGGCGCGATCATGCCGGCCTTCGTCGGCTTCGCCAACTGGCAGATCCCGATGATGATCGGCGCGCCGGACATGGCGTTCGCGCGCCTGAACAACTGGTCGTTCTGGCTGCTGCCGTTCGCGGCGCTGCTGCTGATCCTGTCCTTCTTCATGCCCGGCGGCGCCCCCGGCGTCGGCTGGACGCTGTACGCGCCGCTCACCGTGCAGATGGGCATCGGCATGGACCTCACCATCTTCGCGGTGCACATCCTCGGCATGAGCTCGATCCTCGGCTCGATCAACATCATCACCACGATCCTCAACATGCGCGCGCCGGGGATGACGCTGATGAAGATGCCGCTCTTTTGCTGGACCTGGCTGATCACCGCGTACCTGCTGGTGGCGGCGATGCCGGTGCTCGCCGGCGCGGTGACGATGACGCTCACCGACCGGCACTTCGGCACCACGTTCTTCAACGCCGCCGGCGGCGGCGACCCGGTGCTTTACCAGCACATCTTCTGGTTCTTCGGCCACCCGGAGGTGTACATCATCGCGCTGCCCGCCTTCGGCGTGATCTCGCAGGTGATCCCGGCGTTCTCGCGCAAGCCCCTGTTCGGCTACGCCTCGATGGTGTACGCCACCTCGGCGATCGCGATCCTCTCCTTCATCGTGTGGGCGCACCACATGTACACGGTGGGGATGCCCGTCACCGGGCAGCTCTTCTTCATGTACGCCACCACGCTCATCGCCGTGCCCACCGGCGTGAAGGTCTTCAATTGGGTGGCGACGATGTGGAAGGGCTCGCTGTCGTTCGAGACGCCGATGCTGTTCGCGATCGGGTTCCTGTTCCTGTTCACCATGGGCGGGTTCACCGGCCTGGTGCTGTCGCTGGTGCCGATTGACATCCAGCTCCACGACACCTATTACGTGGTGGCGCACTTCCACTACGTGATGGTGGCCGGGGCGCTGTTCGCCGCCTTCGCCGGCGTGTACTTCTGGCTGCCGAAGTGGACCGGGCGCATGTACGACGAAACGCTCGGCAAGTGGCACTTCTGGCTCTCGATGATCTTCTTCAACATCACCTTCTTCGTGCAGCATTTCGTCGGCCTCGCAGGCATGCCGCGGCGCATCCCGGACTATCCGCTGATGTTCGAGACCTGGAACAAGATCAGCTCGATCGGCGCCTTCGGCTTCGGCCTGAGCCAGCTGCTGTTCCTCTACATCGTGCTGAAGGCGATCCGCAGCGGCGAGAAGGCCCCGGAGAAGCCTTGGGAGGGCGCCGATTCGCTCGAGTGGACGCATCTGCCGACGCCGGCGCCTTACCATTCGTTCGAGACGCCGCCGGTGCTCAAATAGGGCGATGAACGCGGACCTGCGCAGGCGCAACCTGAAGACGGCGCTCGTGCTCGCCTCGATCGCGCTCGCCACCTTCGCCGGCATCGTCGCCAAGTACTGGATCCTGAACGGATGAGCACGGCGGCGAACGAGACGCTCGCGCGCGACAACCGGCGCACGCTCGTGCGCCTGGCGACGGTCGCGGTGCTCATGTTCGGCTTCGGGTTCGCGCTGGTGCCCTTTTACCGCGCGATCTGCGAGGCGCTCGGGATCAACTATTTCGTGAAGCCGGACGCGGCCGCGCCCGCCAACACCCAGGTGGACCTCTCGCGCACGCTCACCATCGAGCTGGACGCGAACGCGCACCATCTGCCGTGGCGCTTCCGGCCGCTCGTCAACCATGTGAACGTGCACCCCGGGGAGCTTGTGACGGTGGAATACGAGGTCGCCAACGTGCGCGACCGGCCGGTCACCGGGCAGGCGGTTCCCAGCTTCGCGCCGCGCGCCGCCGGCCAGCACTTCAAGAAGCTGGAGTGCTTCTGCTTCACGCAGCAGACCCTCGCGCCGGGCGAGACGCGCCGCATGCCGGTGACGTTCGTGGTGGATCCGGCGCTTCCGGCCGAGATCCACTCGATCGCGCTCTCCTACACGTTCTTCGAGGTCGCCGGCAAGGGGAGCGGAGGCTGATGGCGGCGGCGGTGAGCGGCGGCTCGTTCCTCGACACGCTGAAGACGGTGCTCGCCGGCGCCGTCGGCATCCGGCGCCGCGCCGAGCACGAGCGCGCGCAGATCAACCCGGTGCATCTGGTGATCGCCGCGGTGCTTTTCGTGCTGCTCTTCATCGGCACGCTGGTCACGATCGTGCGGATCGTGGCCGGATAGACAGAACAGGGAGAATCGAAAATGGCTCAGGGCGCAACCACCACCACCGGGCGGCAGGAGCACTACGCGGTGCCCTCGCCGATGCCGTGGCCGATCATGGGCTCGACGGCGCTGTTCCTGATGGCGCTCGGCGCGGTGTTCGTGTTCAACGGCATGAAGGGCGGCTGGGTGAGCCTCGCCGCCGGCTTCGTGCTCCTCGTGTACATGATGTTCCGCTGGTTCGGCGACGTCATCCGCGAGTCCGAGGGCGGGAAATACGGCAAGTGGGAGGACGTCTCCTTCCGCTGGGGCATGAGCTGGTTCATCTTCTCCGAGGTGATGTTCTTCGCCGCGTTCTTCGGCGCATTGTTCTACGCGCGGGTGCTCTCGGTGCCGGACCTCGCCAGCCTGGAGCACCGGGAGCTGCTCTGGCCCGGGTTCGACGGTCACTGGCCTTCGGCGGGACCGGCGTTCGAGGAAAAGTTCACCCCGATGGCGGCCTGGGGCATCCCGGCGATCAACACGCTGCTGCTGCTTTCCTCCGGCGTCACCGTCACGATCGCGCACTGGGCGCTGAAGGAGAACCGGCGCGGGATGCTGAACCTGTTCCTGTTCCTCACCATCCTGCTCGGCGTGATCTTCCTCGGCCTGCAGGTCTACGAGTACGGCCACGCCTACTCGGACCTGAACCTCAAGCTGACCACCGGCGCCTACGGCTCGACCTTCTTCATGCTGACGGGCTTTCACGGCTTTCACGTCACCGTGGGTGCGATCATGCTCACGGTGATCCTGCTGCGCTGCCTCGCCGGGCACTTCAAGCCCGATCACCACTTCGCGTTCGAGGGCGTCGCCTGGTACTGGCACTTTGTGGACGTGGTGTGGCTCGGGCTGTTCATCTTCGTGTACTGGCTGTAGCCGGCGCTAGAGCTTGCCGGTGATCCAGCCGAAGTAGTAGCCCGCCATCAGGAAGAGGAAGAGCGCGACCGAGAGCCCGACGCGCACGGCGAGCGCCTTCACCATGCGCCTGGAACCGCCGCGATCGGTGAAGAGGAAGTACAGCGCCGAGCCCATGCTGACGATGATCGCGGCGAGTACGGCGATGACCAGAATCCGCATCGGCCGAGTGTAGCGCCGACGCATGGGAGCCGCCGGGCCCGTGCGCTTTCGACCCCGCCTCTGGGCGCTCCTTCTCGCCGCGGCGGCCTGCGCCGCCGGCATCGCGCTCGGCAACTGGCAGTGGCAGCGCGCCGAGGAAAAGCGCGCGGCGGCGGCGGCGCAAAAGCGCGTGGCGCTGCGCGGGACGTTCCTCGCCGAGTACACCGTGTTCCTCGACAACAAGCTGCATCGCGGCCGCGCCGGCTACCACGTGGTGCAGCCGTTGCGCACCGCCTCGGGCGAGCACGTGCTCGTCAACCGCGGCTGGATCGCGGGCGGCCCCTCGCGCGAGGCGCTGCCGACATTCGCGACCCCGGCGGGCGAGGTGCGGATCGAGGGCATCGCGCTCGATCGCTTTCCGCGGGCGCTGCAGGCGGGCGCCGGGCGCGAGGGCCGCGTCTGGCAGAACCTCGATCCCGGCGAGTTCGCCGCGTGGTCGGGACTTGCGCTCGCGCCCTACGTCGTGCTGCAGGACTCGGCGCTGGAGGACGGTCTGGTGCGCGACTGGCCGGCGCCGGACGAAGGGGCCGACAAGAACCGCGCCTACGCGCTGCAGTGGTACTCGCTCGCCGCGCTCGCCGTGATCCTCTTGCTCGCGCTCGGTTTTCGCCGCGATGCGCCTCCTTCCGGCTGACCCGGTGCGTCGCGGGCGGGTGAAGCTCGCGCTGCTCGCGCTCTTTTTCGCGCTTCCGGTCGCCGCCGGATGGCTCGCGTGGTGGCTGGATCTCGCGCCGGGGGCGATCGGCAACTACGGCACGCTGATCCCGCCGCAGCCGCTCGAGGCCGAGGCGCTCGCGCCGCTGCGCGGCCGGTGGGTGCTGGTGCAGATTGACGGCGGCGCCTGCGACGCCTACTGCGAGCGCAAGCTCTACTTCATGCGCCAGGTGCGCCGCGCCACCGGCCGCGACATGGCGCGCATCGAACGGTTGTGGCTGGTCACCGACGACGTCGCGCCGGCTCCGGCGCTCCTCGCCGCGATCGAGGGCACCGTGATCGCACGCGCCGACGCGCGCCTGCTTGCGCGCTTTCCGGCCGAGGGCTCGCCCGCGGCGCACATCTACCTCGTGGACCCGCTCGGCAACCTCATGCTGCGCTTTCCGCGCGACCCGGATCCGTCCAAGATGATCAAGGACCTGCAGACGCTGCTCAAGGTTTCGCGCTTCGGCTGAGCGCGAACGCCCGGCCGGCGAGGGGTGCGTGATAAAATCCGCGCCGCTTGTCCGCCGAATTCATCCCGCAGTCGCGCAGCGCCGGCTTTGTCGCGCGCGCACGCGCCTTCTACGCGCTCACCAAGCCGCGCGTGGTGGCGCTCATCGTCTTCACGGCGGTGATCGGGATGCTGCTCGCTTCCCCGGGCATGGTCGCGCCGGGCCTGCTCGCGGCGGCGACCGCCGGCATCGCGCTCGTCGCCGGCGCGGCCGCCGCGGTCAACTGCCTCGTCGAGCGCAGCCTTGACGCACGCATGCGGCGTACGGCGTGGCGGCCCCTGCCGCGCGGGGAGCTGACGGCGCTGGAGACGCTCGCCTTTGCCGGGGTGGCCGGCGGGCTGGGGCTTTGGATTCTCGGCCAGCACGTGAACACGCTCACCATGTGGCTGACGCTCGCCACCTTCGTCGGCTATGCGATCGTCTACACCGTGATCCTCAAGCCGCTCACGCCCCAGAACATCGTGATCGGCGGCGCCTCCGGGGCGATGCCGCCGGTGCTCGGCTGGGCGGCGGTGACCGGCGAAGTGAGCACCGAGGCGATGCTGCTCTTTCTCATCATCTTCGCCTGGACGCCGCCGCACTTCTGGTCGCTCGCGCTGTACCGCACCGAGGACTACGCGCGCGCCGGGGTGCCGATGCTGCCGGTCACGCACGGCAAACACTACACGCGGCTGCAGGTGCTGCTCTATACGCTGATTCTTTTCGCCGTGTCTTTGCTGCCCTTTGCGAACCGCATGAGCGGTCCGTTCTATCTCGTCGCCGCGGTGGCGCTGGGGGCGGTGTACATCTGGCACGCGGTGCGCATCCTGCGCTCGGAGGACGAACGCCCGGCGCAGGCCGCGTTCCGCTACTCGATCGCCTACCTCGCGCTGCTCTTCGCCGCGCTGCTCGTTGATCACTACGCCGCGCTGTAGCCTCGCGCACGCCACCGTGCTCGCGGCCGCTGCGGCGCCCGCCGATTTCCGCGGCCAGGTGGTAGTGCTGTTCCTCGGCTTCACGCATTGCCCCGACGTGTGGCCGACGACGCTCGTCGAGGCGGCGCGGGCGCTCAAGGCGGCCGGAAGCGACGCCGGGCATGTGCAGGTGCTTTTCGTCGCCGTGAACCAAGAGCGCGACACGACGGAGGTTCTGGCGAAGTTCGTGCCGGCGCTTCCTTCCTCTTTTGTCGGCCTCACCGGCGATCCGGAGGCGGTCCGCAAAGCGTCGCAGGAGTTAAGGATCTCCTACGACAAGCGTCCCGGCAGGAACCCTGGCGAGTACTCGGTGGATCACAGCGCGCAGACCCATGTGCTTGACGCCGAGGGGCGGCTGCGCCTGCTCATCCGGCACGACCGCCTCGCGCAGGATCGCGCCGCCGACCTGCGCACGCTGCTCGCGAAATAGCGCGAAGCGGCGCGTGTCAAGCGCGCGCGACTGGCGTATGCTGGAGGCGGCTCCTGCCGCGCCGCCCGGCGGTGCGCGCGGGTGCTCCGAGACTGCGGGGTGCTGGCGCATGCACAAAGGCGTGGACGAGGCGTCAGGTCCGACACGCGGGCCGACGCGCAAGACGCGGCGCGCAGGGCAGGCGTTCATGGCGCGCGGCGAGCCGCGCCATGCGCGCGATGGCGAGCGCACCGTCCCCGTGGTGCGCGACTCGTTTTTCGGCTCGCGGATGCGTGCCGCACGGACCCGCCGCAAGCGGCGCGGCTCGCGAACCTGATGCAGACGATCAGTGCCGCGAAGTGCGGCACCCGGAACGGCACCGCGAAAGGTCCCGCCCCCGGTGTTGTGGATCCTGGACATCGGGGATCTGCGATATTCGCGCGCCGGCACCGCCCGTAGGATTTCCGGGCGATGGCGCGAACCGGCGCACACACGAACAATACGGAGCGCGCGGCACGCCGCAGTGCGCGCGCGAACCACGCCATCCCGGTGCTGATCGCGCTGCCGCACGGCGTTTTGCGCGAGAGCCTGCGCTGCTATCTCGATTGCCAGCCCGATCTGAAGGTGGTGGGCATGGTGGCCGATGGACCGGCGATGGTGCGCGCGGTGCAGCAGGCAAAGCCGCGGGCCGTGGTTCTGGAAATCGCATTGAAGGGCATGGACGGCATCGAGGCGACGCGCACGCTGCGCGAGCGCGCGCCGGCGGTCGGCGTGGTGATCCTGTGCTCCTACGCCACGCCGTTGCTCGTGCGGCACGCGCGAGCGGCGGGCGCGTACGCCGTGCTGCCGGAGGACGCGACGGGGCAGGCGCTCGTCGAGGCGGTGCGCGAAGCGGCGGCAGGCAGGCACCCTGCGGCGGCGCGCGCCGCCCTGGCGCGCGTGGCCGCCGAGCGCCCCCTCCGGCGGCACGGTGCGCAAGTTTCCGAGCCGCTCACCGAAGCCGAGCGGCATATCGTGCGTCTTGCGGCCGACGGCTATACGAACGGGAAGATCGGGCGGGTGCTCGGTCTGTCGCAGCGCACGGTCGAGACCTACCGGCTTCGCCTAATGGACAAGCTCGGGCTGGAGCATTTCGCCGCGCTGGTGAAGTACGCCATCCGCAACGGCTTCGCGACGCTCGAATAGCGAACCGGACCCTCGTCCTGGGGGAAACGGGCTCGTCGGTCGGGTTTCCACGATAGCCGCGGGCCGGCGCCGCTGGTACACAGGGGGGGCGGCGGTCGTCCGACCTCCGCCGCGGCGCATGAGACTGCTGATCCTCGACGATGACGCAGCGGATGCCGCGCTGCTCGAGCGCGCACTGCTCGGGGAGTTTCCGCGCGCGCAAGTGGCCGTGGCGCGCGATCGTGCGGAACTGATCGCGGCGCTCGGCGAGCCGCCGGATGCGATCCTCGCCGACTACAAGATGCCGGATACCGGCGCGCTCGACTGCCTCGAACTCGTCGCCGGGCGCGGACTGGATACGCCGGTCTTCGTGGTGAGCGGCGCGCACTCGCCCGAGGTGGTCGCCGAGTGCCTGCGCCGCGGCGCGGCGGACTATCTGTTCAAGGATCGCCTCGCCCGGCTGGGCGCCGCGGTCGCCGGTGCGGTCGAGCGCAAGCGGATCGCGCGTGCGCTCGCGGAGCGGGAGGTGGCGCTGCAGCGAGCGCAGAAGCTGGCGCGTCTTGCGCATGCGATCAGCGGCCCCGGCGGTGTGATCGAGAGCTGGTCGGAGACGCTGCCGGGGTTGCTCGGCCTGGCGCCCGAGCGCGTGCCGAAAACGGCCCGCGAAGCGCTCGACCTGGTGCACCCGGAGGACCGCGAGCGGGTGCGGGCGGCGATGATCGCGGCCGGCAGGCGCGCGGTCGGCACGGAGCTGGAGTACCGGGCGCGGCACGGCGACGGCGGCTGGCTGCACGTGCGGCACGTGATGGAGCCTCTCGAAGCCGGGGCCGCGGGCGTGCGCCGCTGGTTCAGCGCGCTGCAGGACGTGAGCGCGCAGAGGCGCCTCGCCGCAGAGCTGGAACAATTCCGCCGAGCGATGGACTTCTCGCCCGACGCCATCTATCTCACGGATGTCGAGCGGTTGCGGTTCCTGTACGCGAACGAGGCCGCCTGCCGGCGTCTGGGCTACGGGCGCGAGGAGCTGCTCGGGCTCGGGCCGGCCGCCGTGCTGGGTACGAGCGAGGAGGCGCTGCGTCGCGACTACGCCCGGGTGATCGCGGCCGGCCCTCCGGGCCTGCGGTTCGAGCAGCGCTACCTGCGAAAGGACGGAACCGAGGGCTGGTCGGAGCTGCACCGGCACGCGCTCGCCGTCGCAGACGGCCACGTGATCGTCACGATCGCGCGCGACATCACCGAGCGAAAGCTACAGGAACGGCGCATCGAGCGGCTGAGCCGCACGCGGCGGGTGATGAGCCTGGTCAACACGGCGATCGTGCACATCCGGGAGCGCGAGGCGCTCATGCAGGAGGTCTGCCGCATCACCGTCGAGGCCGGAGGCTTCGACGTCGCGCAGGCGTTCTGGGTTGATGCGCAGGCGCGGGAAATCCGGCCCGGACCGCGCGCCGGCGAGCACGCGCCTTCCTTCCTTCCATACCGCTTTGACCCCGGTTCGGCGCAGGTTCCCAACCGCGGAATCGTCGAGCAGGCTGTCCAGCGGCGCGCGATCGTCGCCTCGGACGACCTTGCTGGCGGGCCGGAGGCAAGCCCCGATGCCGGCGAGGCGGCACGTCTTGGTTTTCGCACGGCGATCGCGCTGCCCGCCACCGCCGAGGAGCGCGTGGTGGCGGTGCTGCTGCTCTTGGGGAAGGAAAAGCGATCCCTCGACGAGGAGGAAGAATCGCTGCTCAAGGAGATGGCGGGAGATGTCTCGTTTGCGCTCGACTACATCGCCAAGAGCGAAAGGGCGGCCTACCTTGCCTACTACGATCCGCTCACCGGCCTCGCCAACCGTACGCTCTTTCTCGACCGGTCGCGTCAGATACTGCACCGCGCCGGCCAGCAGGGTTCAAGGGCGGCGCTGCTGCTCGCCGACATCGAGCACCTGGCGGGCATCAACAATTCGTTCGGCTGGCAGGCGGGCGACGCCGTGATCCGGGAGCTGGCGGCGCGTCTTGCGCGCGCGACCGACCGGGCCGAGATCGGGCGCACGACGGGCGGGCAGTTCGCGATCGTTCTTCCCGCGGTGAAGGGGCGCTCGGAGACCGGCCGCCGGCTCGACGCCCTGCTGCGCGACTGTCTGCATGCGCCGTTTCGTCTCGATGGCACGGAACTCCGCATCGCGGTGAAAACGGGCGCGGCGCTTTATCCGGCGGACGGCGGCGACGCCGAGACACTCCTCGCCAACGCGGAAGCGGCGCTGCGCAAGGCAAAGGAGCTGGGCGAGTCGCGGTGGTTCTACCATCGCGGACTGACCGAGCACATCGCGGAGCGCCTGGCGCTCGAGAACCGCCTGCGCCGGGCGCTGGAACGCGAGCAGTTCGTGCTGCACTATCAGCCGAAGGTGGACATCGTCACCCGCCGCATCGTCGGCGTCGAAGCGCTGATTCGCTGGCAGGACCCCGACTCGGGCCTTGTACCGCCTGGCGAGTTCATCCCGCTTATGGAGGAAACCGGGCTGATCCTGGAGGTCGGCGCCTGGGCGCTCGACCAGGCAGTGAGCGATCACTTCCGCTGGCTGGGCATGGGCTTGCCGGCGCCGCGCATTGCGGTGAACGTCTCGGCGATCCAGCTGCGCCGGCGCGAGTTCGTCGCCACGATCGAGCAGGCGCTTGCGCGCGGCGCGAGCCCGCCCGGCCTCGATCTGGAGATCACCGAGAGCCTGATCATGGAAGACATCGAGGCCAACATCGCCAAGCTCTCGGAGCTGCGGCGCCTCGGCGTGGGCATCGCGATTGACGACTTCGGCACCGGCTACTCGTCGCTCGGCTACCTCGCCAAGCTCCCGGTGCACGCGCTCAAGATTGACCGGACGTTCATCGTCGCCATGCCGGAGGATCCGGATGCCATGCTGCTCGTGCAGACGATCATCTCCCTTGCGCACACCCTGCGCCTGACGGTGGTCGCCGAGGGCGTGGATTCCGAGGAACAGGCGCGCTTCCTGCGCCTTTTGCGCTGTGACGAGATGCAGGGCTATCTCGTCGGCCGGCCGGTGCCGTTCGACGAGATGACGCGGCTGCTCGGGAACGAATCGCGCGGGTAAAGCCCGCTCACGCAGCCGCCGGCGCGGGCAGCGCCGCGCGCGCCGGGCCGGCGAGCATCGCCTTCCTCATTTTCTCCAGCGCCTTCGCTTCGAGCTGGCGGATGCGCTCGGCCGAGACCTTGAACTCGCGCGCCAGGTCGTGCAGCGTCGCCGGCTTCTTCTCTTTCAGCCACCGCGCCTCGATGATGCGGCGGCTGCGGGGATCGAGCACCGCGAGCGCCTGCTTGAGCCCCTCGGCGCGCAACCGCTCGGTTTCGGCGGCTTCCAGCACCCGCGAGGGCTCGGCCTCCGGATCGGCGGCGAGATAGTGCACCGGCGCGTAGCCTTCCTCGTCGCTCGCCTCGGGCTCGAAGGCGATCTCCTGCCCGGCGAGCCGTGTCTCCATCTCGACCACGTCCTCGGGCCGTACCTTCAGCTCGCGCGCGATGCGCTTCGCCTCGGCTCCGGACATCGGTCCGAAGTCCTGCTTCATCGAGCGCAGGTTGAAGAAGAGCTTCCTCTGCGCCTTGGTGGTGGCGAGCTTCACCAGCCGCCAGTTGCGCAGGATGAATTCATGGATCTCGGCGCGGATCCAGTGAATGGCGAAGGACACCAGCCGAACCCCGCGCGCGGGGTCGAAGCGCTTGACCGCCTTCATCAGGCCGACGTTGCCTTCCTGGATCAGATCGCCGAACGGAAGGCCGTAGCCGAGATAGCCGCGCGCGACCGAAACCACGAGCCGCAAGTGCGAGAGCACCAGCCGGCGCGCCGCCTCGAGGTCGTTCTCCTTACGAAAACGCTCGGCGAGCGCCCGCTCCTCCTCGGCCGAGAGAATCGGGAAACGGTTGACCGCCTGGATGTAGGACTCCAGGCTGCCTCCGACCGGAGTGGGCAGCGCCGCCGCAGGCACGAGCGCGACAGACGACATCACGGGTTGCATTCGGATTTCCTCCCAAGTGAGTTTAGCACTCTCTGCCTTAGAGTGCTAACCCCGTCGCTGGTTCCCTGGAAGATACCGATGGGCGACTTATTCCGGCTGTATATCGCGTAAGTGTCTACTCACTGACAGATAAGCGCCCAGCCAACCGAGAAAGGCCGAAAATGCCGCTACCGCCAAGGCGTCGCCCGGCTCCAGAAACCGCAGACGAAAGTTCGAGCCGTAGGTGGCTGCAAGCACCGCGACCTCCGAGTTGAGCGCAGCGAGGCTCGCCCACAGGATGGCGAGTGCGACCGCGCCGCCGCACAGGCCCTGCAGCGCGCCGAGGTAAAGAAAGGGGCGGCGGATGAAGGCATCGGTCGCGCCGATCAGTTTCGACACCTCGATTTCCGCACGCTGAGTGAGGATCTGCAGCCGGATGGTGTTGAACGTGATCGCCACCAGCCCGAAGGCGAGCAGCGCGGCAAGCAGCGCAATCGCCAGGCGCGCGATGCCGGCGAGCGCCGCCAGCCGCCGCGCCCAGAGGGGATCGGCCTGCACATGCGCGACCGCTGGCAGGGCGCGCAGCTCCGCGGCGAGTGCTTCCATGGCCTCCTGCCGTGGCGCCTCGCGCAGGCGCACGACGAACGCATCCGGCAGCGGGTTCTTCTCCAGCGCGGCGGCGATTTCGGCGACACCCTCTAGCGCCTGCAGCTCGCGGAGCGCCTGCTCGCGAGAAACGAAGCGCGCCTCGCGCACGCGCGGCTCCCTCGCCAGGCGCGCGCGCACCATTTCCGCCTCGGTGCGGGGCGCCTCCGGCCTGAGGAACACCGTGAGCTGCGGCTCGAACGAGGCATCGGTGGCCGTCGCGCGCAGGCTCTCCAGCAGCGCGTAGGCGCCGGCGGGGAGTGCGAGCGCGATTCCGATCACGAGCGCATTCAACGCCGCCGCGGTCTTCTGGGCGGCGAGCCGCGCAAGCGCCCCTGCGGCCGCGCGCCGGTGATGGCGCAGCCAAGCCCTCATCCTGCGAGGCTGCCGTTCGACAGCCGCAGCACGCGTCGCCCCGAGCGTGCGATCAGCGCCTCGTCGTGGGTGGCGACGAGCACGGTCACGCCGACCTGGTTGAACGCGGTGAACAGCTCTAGCACCGCGCCGGCGGCTGCGGCGTCGAGGTTGGCGGTCGGCTCGTCGGCAAGCAGCAACGCCGGCCGGTTCACCACCGCGCGCGCGATCGCGAGGCGTTGCTGCTCGCCGCCGGAGAGCTGGATCGGATTGGCGCGCTCGCGCGCTGCGAGTCCCACCTTCTCCAGCGCGGCGCGGACGCGGCGCGCCGCCTCGCGCTCGGTCAGCTCGCCGAAGGCGAGCGGCAGCATCACGTTGTCGAAGACGCTGCGATCGTAGAGCAGCTTCTGGCCCTGGAACACCAAGCCCAGGTTGCGGCGCAGGTACGGGACCGCCGCGGGCTTGAGGGCGCCGACGTTCTGCCCGGCGACGATCACCGCCCCGGCGCTCGGGCGCTCGATCGCGGCGATCAGCTTGAGCAGCGTGGTCTTGCCCGCGCCGGTGTGGCCGGCGACGAAGACGAACTCGCCCGCCTCGATCGAGAATGTCACGTTGGCGAGCGCCTCGTGCCCGCCCGGATAGCGCTTGCTCACGCCGGAGAAGCTAATCAACCAGCGCCTCCGCGAACTCGCGCGCGCGAAACGGCCGCAGGTCGTCCACGCCCTCGCCGACGCCGACGAAAAGAAGAGGCAGCGGCGCCGCGGCGCCTCGCGCGCGCGCGATGGCGCACACCACGCCGCCCTTCGCGGTGCCGTCGAGCTTGGTGAGGATGAGCCCGGTCAGGCCGAGCGCCTCGTCGAACGCCTTCACCTGCGCGAGGGCGTTCTGCCCGGTGCCGGCATCGAGCACCAGCAGAATCTCGTGCGGCGCACCCTCGAGCGCCTTGGCGGCGACGCGCTTGACCTTGCGGATTTCCTCCATCAGGTGAAGCTGCGTCGGCAGCCGCCCGGCGGTATCGGCGATCACCACGTCCATGCCGCGGGCGCGCGCCGCGCCGATCGCGTCGAACACCACCGCGCCGGGATCGCCTCCGTGCTGGCCGATGACCGGGACGCCGTTTTTCTCGCCCCAGGCGGCGAGCTGCTCGCGCGCCGCGGCGCGGAAGGTGTCGCCGGCGGCAAGCAGCACCCGCAGCCCCCGGCCCTGGAGCCATTTCGCGAGCTTGCCGATGGAGGTCGTCTTGCCCGAGCCGTTGACCCCCGCGACCATGATCACGCAGGGACGCGCCGCCGGCAGCGCGAGCGGCCGCTCGAGCGGCGCGAGCAGCTCGGCGATGCAATCCCTGAGCGCGGCGCGCAGCGCCGCGGCGTCCTCGAGCCCTTCCTTCCTTGCGCGCGCGCGCAGGCGCGCGATCAGCTCGCGCGCGGCGTCCACGCCGCAGTCGGCGACGATGAGCGCCGATTCCAGCTCCTCGAACAGCGCCTCGTCTATGGGGCGGCGGCCGACGAGCGCCGCCAGTCCGCCGGCGAGCGCCTCGCGCGTGCGCGCAAGGCCCGCCTTCAGGCGTTGCGCCCAGGACGCCGCTGCTACCATGGATGCATGGATTCTACCCGCAAAGCGAAGGCGCGCCGCGGCGCGCCCGCGCGGCGCGGGCGCGTGCGCATCATCGGCGGCGAGTGGCGCGGGCGCAGGATCGAAGTGCCGGCGCGGCCGGACGTGCGGCCGACGCCGGATCGCGTGCGCGAGACGCTTTTCAACTGGCTCGGCCAGAGGCTGGAGGGGCTATCCTGCCTCGATCTTTTCGCCGGCAGCGGCGCGCTCGGCTTCGAGGCCGCCTCGCGCGGCGCCGCGCGCGTGGTGATGTTGGAGAAGGACCGTGCCGCCGCCGCCACGCTCGCGCGCACGCGCGCCGCGCTCGGCGCGGCGGCGGTCGAGGTCGTGCGCGTCGACGCGCTCGCGTGGCTCGCGCGCGCGCGCGAGCGCTTCGACGTGGTTTTCCTCGATCCGCCCTTCAGGCAAAATGCCGTGCCGATGTTGCTCGCGCGCCTGGCGCCGGTGCTGGCGCGCGGCGCGCGGGTGTACGTGGAGGCGGCGGCGCCGGTGGGCGCGGTCGCGCCGTGGCGCGAGCTGCGCCGCGGCGCGGCGGGACAGGTGAGCTACCAGCTCCTCGAGTGGGGCGGCGACGGAGGCGGTGATGATCCGAGCGGTGTATCCGGGAACGTTTGATCCGCTGACGCGCGGGCACGAGGATCTCGTGCGGCGCGCAAGCCGCCTGTTCGACCACGTCGTGCTCGCGATCGCCGACAGCCGCGCCAAGCGCCCGTTCTTCTCGCTCGCCGAGCGCATCGAGCTCGCGCGCGCGGTGCTCGCCGACATCGGCAACGTCAGCGTGGTCGGCTTCTCCGGCCTGCTCACCGCGTTCGTGCGCGAGCAGGGCGCGCGCGTCGTGCTGCGGGGCCTGCGCGCGGTGTCGGACTTCGAATACGAGTTCCAGCTCGCCGGAATGAACCGCGCGCTCTACCCTGACCTGGAGACGGTGTTCCTCACACCGGGCGAGCAGCATATGTTCATCTCGGCGACGCTCGTGCGAGAGATCGCGCAGCTCGGCGGCGACGTGTCGAAGTTCGTACATCCGTCGGTGCGCGAGCGGCTGCTCGCGAAGGTCAAGGCGCAGGGCGGCTGAGGCGGGGGCGCGGCCGGCCGGCGCCGCCCGCTCGCGCCTAGCGCTGGCAGCGCGGGCAGTAAAAGCTCGCGCGGCCGGCCTGAACCCGGCGGCGGATCGGCGCGCCGCAGCGCCGGCACGGCAGCCCCGCGCGGTCGTACACCCACGCGCGCAACTGGAATTCCCCCGGCGCGCCGTCGCCGCCGACGAAGTCACGCAGCGTCGAGCCGCCGGCGCGGATCGCCGCCCGAAGCGTCCGCTTCACCGCCCGCGCGAGGGCGGCGCACTGCGCGCGCGAGAGCGATCCGGCGCGCCGCGTCGGGCGGATGCCGGCGAGGAACAGCGCTTCCGAGGCGTAGATGTTGCCGATGCCGGCGATCAGGCGCCCGTTCATCAGGAGCTGCTTGACGGAGGTGCGCCGCCCGCGCGCGAGCGCGCGCAGCCGCTCGCCGTCGAAGGCGCGCGCGAGCGGCTCGACGCCGAGGCGCGCGAGCAGCGGATGCGCACCGGGCGGACCATCGGTCCAGAGCACCGCGCCGAAGCGGCGCGGATCGCGCAGCCGCAGCACCCGGTCGCCGAAGACGATGTCCACATGTTCGTGGCGGCCCGGCGGCGTGCGCCGCGCGAGCAGCCGCAGGCTTCCGGACATGCCCAAATGCACGATGACGTGGCCACGGCCCAGATCGAGCAGCAGGTACTTGCCGCGGCGCCGGACCGCGCGCACCGCGCGGCGCCGGGCGCGCGCGAGCGCCGCCGGCACCGGCCAGCGCAGCCGGCGCTCGCGTACCGTCACGTCGCTGATCGTGCGGCCGACGATGTGCGGCGCGATCGAGCGGCGCGTCACCTCGACTTCCGGAAGCTCGGGCATGCGGGGCGATCGCCTTGTGCGCGCGAGCGAATATACCTAGACTGCGGCCTCCATGCCGCATTCGCGTTCGCTTGTCGCCGTCGCCTCGGCGCTGCTTTGCCTCGCCGCCGCGTCCGCGCGGCCGGAATCCGCCGGCACGCCGCCGCAGGAGCTGACGCCGCAACTGCTCTACGAGTTCCTGCTCGCCGAGATCGCCGCGCAGCGCGGCGATCCGCAGGTGGCGGCGCAGACGTACGTGGAGCTGGCGCGGCGCACGCGCGATCCGCGCATCGCCAGGCGGGCGCTGGAGATCGCCAACCACGCGCGCATGCCGGCGCTCGCGCTGGAGGCCGCGCGCCTATGGCACGAAACCGATCCCGCCTCGCCGCAGGCGATGCAGTTCCTCGCCCAGCTGCTGGTGCAGCAAAAGCGCGTCGCCGAGGCCGAGCCGGTGCTCGCGAAACTGATGGCGTCGCAGCCGGCCGCGGTGCCGAACGTCTTCATGCAATTGCCGCGTGTGCTCGCGGCCAGCCGCGACCCGAAGGCGAACCTGCGCCTGATCGAGCGGCTCGCGTCCCAGTTCCCGAAGGTCGCGCAGGCGCGCTTCGCCGTGGCGCAGGTCGCCGCCGCGGCCGAGGACGAGGCGCGCGCGCTCGCCGAGCTGCGCGCGGCGCAGGAGTTGCGGCCGGACTGGGAGCTGCCGGCGCTCGCCGAGGCGCAGCTGCTCGAGCGGCGCTCGCCGGCGCGCGCGGCCGAGCGGCTCGCCGAATACCTGGCGAAGAACCCCGGCTCGCGCGAGGTGCGGATGCAGTACGCCCGCGTGCTCGCCGCGGACAAGCGCATCGCCGAGGCGCGCGCCGAGTTCGAGCGCATCCTGGAATCGCAGCCGAACGACGCCGACGCCCTGTTCGCGGTCGGGCTGCTCGCCATGCAGGTGAAGGACTTCGACACCGCGGAAGCGAAGCTCGCGCGCCTGCTCGAGCTGGGCGCGCGCGACGCCAACCGCGTGCGCTACACGCTCGGGCAGATCGCCGAGGAACGCAAGGACTGGCAGCGCGCCGTGGACTGGTACGAGAAGATCGAACACGGCGAACTGGCGCTGCCGGCGCGCATGCGCACCGCGCAAGCGATCGCGCGCCAAGGCAAGCTCCAGGCCGCGCGCGAGTACCTGCGCCAGGTCGCCGCGACGCCGGAGCAGAGGATCCAGCTCCTGCTCGCCGAGGCGCAGTTGCTGCGCGAGGCGCGCATGCATCAGGAGGCCTTCGACCTGCTCGCCGAGGCGCTCGCGCGCGAGCCCGACCAGCCCGAGCTGCTCTACGACCAGGCGCTCACCGCCGAAAAGCTCGACCGCTTCGACGTACTGGAGTCCAATCTGAAGCGCGTGATCCAGGTGAAACCGGACCACGCCCATGCCTACAACGCGCTCGGCTACTCGCTCGCCGACCGCAACCTGCGCCTTGCGGAGGCGAAGAAGCTCATCGAGAAGGCGCTGGAACTCGCGCCCGAGGACCACTACATCATTGACTCGATGGGCTGGGTGCTCTACCGCATGGGCGATCTCAAGGGCGCGGTACGCTATCTGCGGCAGGCGTGGGAGGGCAGGCCCGACGGTGAAATCGGCGCGCACCTGGGCGAGGTGCTCTGGGTGCTCGGCGAGCGCGAGGAGGCGCGCCGCGTCTGGGGCGAGGCGCACAGGCTCGCACCCGACAACGAAACGCTGCAGAAGACGCTGAAGCGCTTCAATCCTTGAGCCGGGAAACTTCCGCGCGCGCGGCGCGGCGCTCGGCGCGGCCGGGCGCCTTCGCCGCTCTGGCCGCGGCGCTTGCGCTCGCCGCCTGCGCCGCGCCGCAGCTCGCGCCTTCGCCCGAGCCCGCGGAGTTCGAGCTGGCGGGACGCTTCGCGGTGTCCTGGCGCGGCGAGGCGGCAAGCGGCAATATCGCCTGGCGCAGGGCCCCCGGCGCCGAGGAGCTGCTGATCACTTCGACTCTGGGCCAAGGCGTCGCGCGCATCCGGCGCACCGACGGCGAGTTCATTCTCAGCACCGCCGACAATCGGGAGTATCGCGCGCCGGACGCCGAGCGCCTCACCGAGCAGGTGCTCGGCTTCCGGCTGCCGCTCGCCGGGCTCGCCGACTGGGTGCGGGCGCGACCGGCGCCGGGCCCCTCGCGCGCGCGCCTGGATGGCGAGGGCAGGCTTGCGCAACTGGAACAGTCGGGCTGGACGATCGAGTACCTCGAGTACGCGGGCGCGCGTCCGGCGCGGCTGCGCCTCACTTACCCGGGAATCGACCTGCGCCTGGCGATCGCGGAGTGGCGATGAACAGCGCGCCGATGCAGTGGCTGCCGGCGCCGGCGAAGCTCAACCTGTTCCTGCACGTGCTCGGGCGCCGGCCCGACGGCTACCACGAGCTGCAGACCGTCTTTCGCCTCATTGACCGCTGCGATCGCGTCGGCGTCGCCGTGCGCGCCGACGGCGAGATCCGGTTTTCGGGCGAGTACGGCGAGGCGAACCTGTGCGTGCGCGCCGCGCGGCTGCTCAAGGCGCGCACCGGTTCGCCGCTCGGTGCCGATCTGGCGCTACTGAAGGCGCTCCCGGCGGGCGGCGGACTGGGCGGCGGCTCCTCGGATGCGGCGACCACGCTTCTTGCGCTCAACCGGCTCTGGGGCTGCGCGCTGCCGCGCGCCGCGCTGATGGCGCTCGCCGCCGAGCTCGGGGCGGACGTCCCGGTGTTCGTCTTCGGCCGCAATGCGCTCGGCGAGGGCCGCGGCGAGCGGCTCGCCGCGCTCGATCTGCCGCCCGCGTGGTACTTCGTGATCGAACCGCAAGTGGCGGTTTCCACTGCGGAAATCTTCGCCGACCCCGCGTTGACACGGGATACGAAACGAATCACAATACCGCCCTTTTTTCCGGGGCAGGGGCGCAATGATCTCGAGGCGGTCGTGGCGCGCCGCCATCCCGAAGTCGCGGCGGCGCTCGCCTGGCTGCGGGACCGGGCGCAAGGAGCGCGCATGACCGGCTCCGGCGGCTGCGTGTTCGCCGAGTTCGCCCGCGCCGCGGACGCCGAGGCGCTCGCCGCGCAACTGCCCGCAGGCATGCGCGGCTTCGTCGCCCGGGGCCTGGAGCGCCACCCGCTTTACGACTGGGCCGCATGAGCACGAGGGTTGTCCGGATGGGGCGTCGCCAAGCTGGTTTAAGGCACCGGATTTTGATTCCGGCATTCCCAGGTTCGAATCCTGGCGCCCCAGCCATTTCCGCGCCGTGAAGCCGAACATTCCGCACGCGGCGCTGGAGCGCCTGATGATCTTCGCGGGCAACGCCAACCCGCGCCTTGCGCAGGACGTCGTACGCCATCTCAGCATGTCGCTCGGGCGCGCGATCGTCGGGCGCTTCTCCGACGGCGAGGTGATGGTCGAGATCATGGAGAACGTGCGCGGCAAGGACGTGTTCGTGCTGCAGTCCACCTGCGCGCCGACCAACGACAACCTGATGGAGCTGATGGTGATGATGGACGCGCTGCGGCGTTCCTCGGCCGCGCGCGTCTCGGCGGTGATCCCGTACTTCGGCTACGCGCGCCAGGACCGCCGGCCGCGCTCGGCGCGCGTCGGCATCAGCGCCAAGGTGGTCGCCAACATGCTCACCTCGGTGGGCGTGGCGCGGGTGGTGACGATGGACCTGCACGCCGACCAGATCCAGGGCTTCTTCGACGTGCCGGTGGACAACATCTACGCCGCGCCGGTGCTGCTGGGCGACGTCTGGAAGCAGAACTACGACAACCTGATCGTGGTCTCGCCCGACGTCGGCGGCGTGGTGCGCGCGCGCGCGCTCGCCAAGCGGCTGGACTCGGATCTGGCGATCATTGACAAGCGGCGCCCGAGGGCCAACGTCGCCGAGGTGATGAACGTGATCGGCGAGGTGAAGGACCGCACCTGCGTCATCATGGACGACATGGTGGACACCGCCGGCACGCTGTGCAAGGCGGCCGAGGTGCTGAAAAGGGAAGGCGCGACGCGCGTGGTCGCGTACTGCACCCACCCGGTGCTCTCGGGCGGCGCGGCGGCGCGCATCGCCGCCTCGGAGCTCGACGAGCTGGTGGTGACCGACACGATCCCGCTGCGCGAGGACGCGCGCGCCTGTCCGAAGATCCGCCAGCTCTCGGTGGCGGGGCTGCTCGCCGAGACGATCCTGCGGATCTACACCGAGGAGTCGGTGAGCTCGCTGTTCACCGAATAGAAGGGGATTTGCAACCGCCGCCGGCGCCTGGTCGCGGGGCCGGCGGGAAACCGCAAGGAGTGAACCGATGAAGATCGAAATCAGCGCCCAGCGGCGCACGGTGCAGGGAACGGGTGCGAGCCGCCGCCTGCGCCGCAAAGGACTGGTGCCCGGCATCGTCTACGGCGGCACCGCCGAGCCGGTCAACATCCAGCTCGACCACAAGGACCTGATGCAGAAGCTGACCAACGAGGCGTTCCACGCCTCGATCCTGACGCTCGACCTGGAGGGCGAGAAGCAGCCGGTGCTGCTGCGCGCCTTCAACATGCATCCTTACAAGTCGCAGGTGCTGCACGTGGACTTCCAGCGCGTCGTGCGCGACCGCAAGATCCACGTCAAGGTGCCGCTGCATTTCGTCAACGAGGACAAGGCGCCGGGCGTCAAGGAGCAGGGCGGGGTCATCAACCACGTCATGAACGAGCTCGACGTGCGCTGCTTCCCCGACGACCTGCCGGAGTACATCGAGGTGGACCTGGGCGGGCTCACCGTCGGCCATTCGGTGCACGTGAGCGACCTGAAGCTGCCCAAGGGCGTCGAGCCGGTCCTGCATCGGGGCGACAATCCGGTGGTGGCGACGGTCATCGTGCCGGCGCTCGTGACCGAGGAGGAAGCGGCCGCCGCCGAGGCGGTGCCCGCGGCGGAGGTGCCGACCACCGAACAGGCGGCGCCGGAAAAGGCGCCGGAGGCTGCCGCCGGCGGCGAGAAGGCCGAGAAGCCCGAGAAGAAAGAGAAGAAGTAACTGGCCGCCATCCGCCTCATCGTCGGCCTGGGCAATCCGGGCAAGGAATACGAGCGCACCCGCCACAACGCGGGCTTCTGGCTCGTCGAGCGGCTCGCCGCACGCGAGCATGTCGCGCTGCGCAAGGACGCGAAGTTTCAGGCGCTCGTCGGGCGGCTGCCCGCAAACGGGGCTTGGCTGATGCTGCCGCAGAGCTTCATGAACGCAAGCGGCCGGCCGGTGCAGATGTTCGCCTCTTTTTTCAGGATCGCGCCCTCGGAGATCCTGGTGGTGCACGACGAGGTGGACTTCCGTCCCGGCGTCGCGCGCCTGAAGCTGGGCGGCGGCATCGCCGGGCACAACGGCCTGAAGGACATCTCGCATCGCCTTGCCACCCACGACTACTGGCGGCTGCGCCTTGGAATCGGCCATCCGGGCGACAAGGACGCGGTGCCCGGCTACGTGCTCGCGAGGCCCACCGCGGAGGAGCGCAAGGCGATTGACGAGGCGATCGAGCGCGCGCTGGAGGTGATGCCGCAGATCCTCGCCGGCGACCTGCAGGCGGCGATGCAGACGCTGCATACCGATCCGGAGCGGCTGCGCAAGGCCGCCGGCGAGCCGCCGAAGAAGCCGGCTGAGCCCGCCCGCGAAGCGGCGAAACCGGCGCCGGCGCCGCTGCAAGGCTCCGAAACTCCGCCTGCGCCCGCGCCGGAGCCCGAGGCGCAGCCGGCGGGCAGGCTCAAGGGGCTGTTCGACTCGTTGTTGCACCCCGGCCGCAGGAAATAATGGGCCTGCGGTGCGGGATCGTGGGCCTGCCGAACGTCGGCAAGTCCACCCTCTTCAATGCGCTCACGAAGGCTTCGGTCGCAGCGGAAAACTATCCGTTCTGCACGATCGAGCCGAATGTGGGCGTCGTGCCGGTGCCCGACCCGCGGCTCGAGGCCATCGCGGCGGTGGCCAGACCGCAGCGCGTCGTGCCCGCCACGGTTGAGTTCGTGGACATCGCCGGACTCGTGGCCGGAGCCTCTAAGGGCGAAGGTCTCGGCAACAAGTTTCTCGCCCACATCCGCGAGGTGGACGCGATCGTGCACGTGGTGCGCGCGTTCGACGATCCGGACGTGGCACACGTCGCGGGCAGAGTGGATCCGCTCTCGGACATCGAGACGATCCACACCGAGCTTGCGCTCGCCGACCTGCAGACGATCGAACGTCAGCTCGCCAAGCATGAGAAAGTGGCGCAGGCCGGCGGCGACAAGGAGGCGCAGCGCCTGGTCGCCGTGCTGAAGAAGGCGCAAGCCGCGCTCGATGCCGGCAAGCCCGCGCGCGCCCTCGACTGGGCGAAGGAGGAGCGGGCGGTGCTCGATCCGCTCTTTCTTCTGACGATGAAGCCGATGCTGTACGTCGCGAACGTCGCCGAGCACGGCTTTCGCGACAACCCGTGGCTTTCCGCGATCGAGCGCCGCACCGCGGACGAGGGCGCGCAGGCGGTGGCCATCTGCGCTGCGATCGAGGCGCAGATCGCCGACATGCCCGAGGAGGACCGCAAGGTGTTCCTGGAGGCGATGGGCATGACCGAGCCGGGCCTTGCGCGCCTTGCGCGCGCGGCCTACCGGCTGCTCGGGCTGGAGACCTTCTTCACCGCCGGGCCGAAGGAGGTGCGCGCCTGGCAGCTGCACGTCGGCCAGACGGCGGTCGAGGCCGCGGCGACGATCCACACCGATTTTGCGCGCGGCTTCATCCGCGCCGAGGTGATCGCCTGGGAGGACTACTGCGCCTGCGGCGGCGAGCAGGGCGCGAAAGAAGCCGGCAGGATGCGCCTTGAAGGGCGCGATTACGTCGTGCGCGACGGCGACGTGATCCGCTTTCGCTTCAACGTCTGACGGCCGCAGGGCGCGGCCGCGCCGGCGCGCCCCGCTCCGGGGCTTAGAAGGACCACACCTGCAGCGAGCGGTGCAGCTCGGCGAGCCTTTCGTCTTTCGCCTCGGGGTCCTCGGCGCCGGCGCCGTCCAAGCGCTCGGAAAGCTCCACGAGCTTCGCGTTCGTCGCCGCAAGGCGCTGCGCCAGCACTTCGGCGATCCCGGCGACGATCTTGAGGGCCGCGCCGGCACCGGCGTCGAGCATCTCGCGAAAGCGCGGCGCCGCCAGGCGCAGCACCGAGACCGGCGCGATCGCGCGCGCCGAGGCCGAGCGCGGCTCGGCGGTGAGCAGCGACATCTCGCCGAGCACGCTGCCGGCGCCCAGGCGGGCGAGCGAACGCTCCCCGCCCCGCGTGCGCTTGCTCACCTCGACCTCGCCGGAGACGATCAGGTACACGCCGTCGCCCGCGTCGCCCTCGCGGAACAGCTCGTCTCCGGCGGCGAGCTCCAGGCGCTCGGCGATCGCGGCGAGCGCCTCGAACTCCGCGGGCGCGAGCCGCCGGCACAGCCTCCAGCCCCTCAGTGCGTCGCCGATTTCCGGGACCATGAGGAAGTGTACCCCGAGCTTTGAGGGCGCTGCGGCGGCGGGTATCATCGGCCGGTGCCGCGACGCGAGGCGTAAAGCCCGCGGCTTGCGAGCGAACCCGTGGAGGACGTCGCATGGCCATCCAAGTCAGCCCGCGAGTAGCGGTCTACGCCGGAATCGGCGCGCTTGTCGTCGCCGGCGCCGCGGCGTGGTTCCTGTTTTTCCAGGAGGAACCCGCGCCGCCTCCGCCGCCGGTGGCGAAGAAGTCGCCGGCGGCAAAGCCCGCCGCCGAGGCGAAGGCCGTCGTATCGGACAAGTCGGCCAAGCCGCCGGTTGCGGAGGCGGGCAAGGCCGCAGCCGCGAAACCGGTCGCGGCGAAACCGATCCCGACCGACCCGGACAAGCTCGTCGCCGAGATCGTCGAGGCGGCGGGGCTGAAGAAGCAGATCCTCGCCTTCGCCGCGGAGATCGGCGCCGGCGCCCTCGCCGCGAGCCAGGCGGGGCAGGAAGGAGCCCTGGTGCCGGAGATGCGCGAGATCCAGGCGTTCGCGCAGAAGCACTTCGAGCCCGACGCGCTGGCGGGGGATGTCGCGAACGGCGTGAAAAGCGCGTTCGAGGCCGAACGCATGGGCCGGTTCCTGGAGTTGCTGCGCCACCCTCTCGTGCAGAAGATGACCGAGCTTGCGGGGCGGCCCGTGACGCCGGAGGACAAACAGCGTCTGTCGGAGGAGTTGCGCAAGAACCCGCCGTCGCCCGCGCGCCAGAAGTTGATCCAGACGCTGGACGAGATTCAGCGCGCCTCCGACCTCGGCGTGCAGTTCACCACCCTTGCGGCGCGCGAGATGGTGGACGCGTCGTTCGAGGGACTGCAGAAGGCCGGCCGCAGGCCCGCCAGGGAGGCGCGCCAGCTCGCCAACACCCAGATCGGCGCCGCCGAGCCCCAGATCCGCGCCGGCTTTCGCTCGCTGATGCACCTCGCCTACCGCGAGGCGAGCGACGAGGAGCTGGCGGAATACGTGAAGCTTCTCGAGAGCGAAACCGGCCGCTGGGGCTTGCAGATCCTGTCCAACGCCGTGCGCGGCGCGCTCGAAAAGCGCGTGCGGCCGTATGCGCGCGACCTGGCGCAGCTCGTGCTTGCGCGCCAGCTTGCACAGAAGCCCGCCGCCGCGCCTCAGGCGGCGGCGCCGGTCGAGCGCGCGATGGAGGCGCCGAAGGCCGCACCGGTGGCGGCCGCCCCGGCCGAGCCGCCGGGCTACCGGCGCCCGCCGAACATCCGCCCGCTCTATGCGAAATACAACGACCTCGTCACGGCGGTGGTGATGCGCGATGCGCAGGCGGTGAAGGAGCTGCTTGCCGACGGCAAGGATCCGAACGCGCGCCAGAGCGACGGGCTGACCGCGCTCATGGTCGCGGTCGCCAACGGCGACGCCGCGATCGTCGAGCTGCTGCTCGCGCACAAGGCCGACCCGAATCTGCGCGCTCCGGACGGGCGCAGCGCCCTCGCCATCGCGAAAGCGCGCGGCAACGCGGCGCTGGTGCGCCTGCTCGAGCGCCACGGCGCGCGCGCATGAGGCGGATGCGATGAGGTCGCTCGTCGCGGCGGCGGCGCTCGCGTGCTTTTCGTTCGCCGCGCCGGCGGCGGAGCTGCCGATCTTCGACGCGCACGTGCATTACTCGCACGATGCGTGGGACATGCTGCCGCCGGAGGCCGCGATCGCGATTCTGCGCAAGGCGGGCGTTCGCCGCGCGCTCGTCTCCAGCTCCGGCGACGACGGCCAGCAGCGCATGGCGGCGGCCGCGCCCGACCTGATCCTGCCGTCCCTTCGGCCCTACCGCACGCGCGGCGACATTTCGACCTGGGTGCGCGACGAGACGGTGATCCCGTATCTGGAGGAGCGCCTGCGGCGTTACCGCTACGTCGCGATCGGCGAATTTCACCTCTATGGCGCGGACGCCGATCTGCCGGTGCCGCGGCGCATGGTGGCGCTTGCGCGCCTTCACGGGCTGGTGCTGCACGCGCACTCGGACGCGGACGCGGTCGAGCGGCTGTTCGTGCAGTGGCCGCAGGCGCGCATCCTGTGGGCGCATGCCGGTTTCGAGCGTGCGGAGAAGGTGCGCGAGATGCTGCGCCGGCACCGCAACCTGTGGTGCGACCTCGCCTTCCGCAGCGACCACGCCCAGGGCGCAAAGCCGGCGCCGGAATGGCGCGAGGCCTTTCTCGAGTTTCCGGACCGCTTCATGGTCGGCACCGACACCTTCACGCCGGAGCGCTGGCACTACGTCGGCGAGCATGCGGCGTGGTCGCGCGGCTGGCTCGCGGATCTGCCGCGCGAGATCGCCGAGCGGATCGCATGGAAGAACGGCGAGGCGCTCTTCGGCGCGGGCTCGCAGCACTAGCGCTCGCCGCGCCGCTCGCGAGCGCCTGCGCCTGCGACCTCGCCGGCGCCAGGCGCCTTGACGGAAGCGCGGTCTCGCTCGCGTATCGCACGATCCCGGCGCCGATTCCGCTCGGGGAACATTTCGCGCTGGAGATCGCCGTCTGTCCGCGGGGCGCAGCCGCCGCGCCGGCCGCGCCGCGCGCCGACGCCTGGATGCCCGAGCACCGCCACGGCATGAACTACCGCCCGGACATGCGCGAGCTGGACCGCGGGCGCTACCGCTCCGACGGCTGGCTCTTTCACATGCCGGGGCGCTGGGAATTCGTTTTCGAGGCGGCGGGCGAGCGGCTCACCGACCGCGTGGACGTCGAGTGAGACGCTGGCTCGCCGCGGTCTGCGCGGCGGCCGCTGCCGCGAGCGCTGGAGCACAGGTCCTCGATTTCACCGCCGACGAACGGCGTGCGCTGTTGCGCCACGGGCCCTGGCCGCCGCCCTGGAGAGCGGATCCTACGAACCGCGTCTCGGGCAACCCGGATGCGATCGCGCTCGGCGAGCGGCTGTTTTTCGACCCGCGGCTGTCCGCGGGCGGGGTGTTCTGCGCGAGCTGCCATGTCCCGCACCGCGCCTGGCAGGACGGCCGGCAGCGGGCGCGGGGACTCGTCGAAGTCGAGCGCAACACGCCGAGCCTGCTCAACGTGCGCTACCAGCGCTGGTTCGGCTGGGACGGCGCCGGAGACTCGCTCTGGGCGCAGAGCATCCGTCCGATCCTCGATTCCCGCGAGATGGGCGGCGGCGCGGCGCGCGCGGCGGCGCTGGTGCGCGGCGATCCGGACTACCGCTGCCGCTGGCAGCGTGCATTCGGTGCCCCGCCCCCGCTGCAGGACGAGGCGGTGCTTGCCGGCATCGGCAAGGCGCTCGCCGCGTTCCAGGAGACGCTCGTCGCCGGCCGCGCGCCGTTCGACGATTTCCGCGACGCGCTGGCGGCGGGCGACCGCGAGGCGGCGGCGCGTTATCCGCTCGCGGCGCAGCGCGGCGCGCGCATCTTCGTCGGGCGCGGCCGCTGCCACGTCTGCCACAGCGGACCCCTGTTCACCAACGGCGAGTTCCACGACATCGGCGTCCCGTTCTTCAACCCGGACCGCAGCGTGGATCCGGGGCGCCACGGCGGCATCCGGCGCCTCGCCGCGAACCGGTTCAATCTGCTGGGCCCCTACAACGACGACGCCGGCGGCCGGAGCGCGCTCAAGACGCGGCACGTGACGCTCGAGCACCGCAACTTCGGCGAGTTCAAGGTGCCTTCGCTCAGGAACGCGGCGCTCACCGCACCCTATATGCACAACGGGAGTCTGGCGACCCTGGCCGACGTCGTGCGGCACTATTCCGAGCTGCCGCTGGAGCGCCTGCACTCCGACGGCGAGGCGATCCTGCGCCCGCTCGGGCTTTCGCCGCGGGAAGCGTCCGACCTCGTCGCGTTTCTCGAGTCGCTCACCGAGCGCGGCGCGGCGCCGCCGCGGCCGGCGCTACCGCCGTGCCTGGATTTCCCGGATCGAGTCGGGGTTGACAAGCGATGACAGGTCGCCCGGATTCTCCCCGAGGTACGCGGCGCGGATGACGCGGCGCATGATCTTCAGGTTCCTCGTCTTGGGCAGATCGGAGACGAAGACGATCTCGCGCGGCCTGAACGGAACGCCGAGCCCGCGCACCACCGCCTGCGCGAGCTCCGCGCGCAGAGCATCGTCGCCCTCGACGCCCGGTCGCGGCGCGCACACGAGCACCAGCGCCGAACCCTTGATCGGGTCCGGGACGCCGATCGCGGCGGCTTCGCCCAGCTTGCCGGTCGCCATCGCGAGCGCCTCGATCTCGGCGGGCCCGGTGCGCTTGCCGGCGATCTTGAGGGTGTCGTCCGATCTTCCCCAGATGTACCAGTGGCCGTCGGCGTCGCGGCTCGCAAAGTCGCCGTGGTGCCAAAGGCCCGGCCACGTACTCCAGTAATTCGCGATGTAGCGCTCGTCGTCCTTCCACAGGCTCCGCGTGAGCCCGATCACCGGCCGGCGCATCACCAGCTCGCCGACGACACCCGGGGCAACCGATCGCCCCGCCTCGTCCACGACATCGGCGCCGGTGCCCGGGATGGGCGTATTGAAGGCGCACGGCTTGAGCGGCCGCAGCACGCAGCAGCCGAGGATGCCCATCATTTCGGTGCCGCCGGAGAAGTTGAGGAGCGGCACTCGCCGGCCGCCCACGCGCTCGAACAGCCACCACCAGGCTTCCGGCGTCCACGGCTCGCCGCTGGAGACCATGATCCGCAGCCGCGAAAGATCGTACGACTTCCAGGGTTCGCTCCCCTGGGCGACGAAGGTGCGGATCGTGGTGGGCGCCACCCCGAGGTAGGTGACGCCGTGCTCGGCGACCAGGCGCCACATGCGATCGGGGTCCGGGTAATTGGGCGCGCCCTCGGCGAGCACCAGCGTTCCCCCCATGATCGGCGTCGCGTACACGATGAGCGGCCCGACCACCCAGCCCATGTCCGACATCCACAGCAGCCGGTCCTCGCGCTTGAAGTCCATCACGAGCGCGAGGTCCATCACGATCTTGACCGGGAAGCCGAGATGCGCATGCACCACCCCTTTCGGCTTTCCGGTGGTGCCCGAAGTGAACACGAGCAGGTAAGGGTCGTCGGCGCCCATCTCCTCGGTGGGCGACTCGCCGGGCTGTCCCGCGACGAGGTCATGCCACCAATGATCGCGCCCGGCGCGCCACGCGATCGGGTTGCCGGCGTGCCGCACGACCACGACGTGCTTCAGCTGCGGCAGATCGTTCGCCGCCTCGTCCACGGCCGCCTTGGCGTCGGCGAGTTTGCCGCGGCGCGCGGCGCCGTCGGCGGTGACGATCGCCTTCGCGCCGCCCAGCTCCAGGCGCGAATGGATCGCGTCGGGGCCGAAACCGGAGAAAAGCGGCATCGCGATGGCGCCGATCTTGGCCGCCGCGAGCATCGCGATCATCGCTTCCGGAACGTTCGGCAGATAGATCGCGACGACGTCGCCGCGCCCGAGCCCGAGCGAGCGCAACATGCCGGCCGCGCGGCAGACCTCGCGGTCAAGCTGCGCATAGGTGTATTCGCGCCGCGTGCGGTCCTCGCCCTCCCAGACGAGCGCGGTCTTCCCGTATACCGGCGTGCCGCGCCAGCGATCGAGCGCGTTCAGCACCACGTTGGTGGTTCCGCCCACGCACCAGCGCGTCCACGGCGCACCGCGCGAGTCGTCGAGCAAGCGCTCGTAAGGGCGGTAAAAGCGCCAGTCGAGGTACTCTAGCAGCCCGCCATAGAACCACTCGGGCTCGCGGTCGGCGCGCGCGAGCAGCTCTTCATAGCCCGGCACGCCGAGCGCCTGCATGAAGGCGGTGAGGTTCGCCTGCGCGATCGTGGCCGCATCCGGCCGCCAGACCGCCTCGGGCGATCCTGCCGCGGCAGCAACCGCCATCGCGTCTCAGGATTGCTGCTTCGCCGGGCAGGTGCTCAGGCCGAGCAGCGCATAGAGCGGGCAGTAGCCGGCGAGCGCGGTCGCGATCGGCACGATGCCGATCAGACCCCACCAGCGCGCGTTGCCCTCGACCAGGAACACCGCCGAGAGGAGCACGAGCCCCGCCACGATTCTCACGACCCTGTCAACGGTGCCGACATTCGCTTTCATGAGCGCCTCCTTATCCGGATCGCCCGACAGGATGCCGTCCTGTGCTCCGGCGATCCTGATCCAGATCAAATCTCCTCTCAGGGCTGAATGCCGCCCAGGCAGACGAACTTGATCTCAAGGAACGGCTCGATGCCGTACTTCGAGCCCTCGCGGCCGATTCCGGACTGCTTGACGCCGCCGAAGGGTGCGACTTCCTGCGAGAAGATGCCGGTGTTCACCGACACGATTCCGGCCTCCAGCGCCTCGGCGACGCGGAACACGCGCCCGACGTCGCGCGCAAAAAAGTAGGCGGCGAGACCGAACTCGGTGGCGTTCGCCATTTGCACCACTTCCTCCTCGGTGCGGAAGCGAAAGAGCGGCGCCACCGGCCCGAAAGTTTCCTCGCGCGCAAGGCGCATCTCGGCAGTGGCTCCGGCGAGCACGGTCGGCTCGAAGAAAAGGCCGCCGAGCGCGTGCTTCCTGCCGCCGGTGAGCGCCTTTGCGCCCTTGGCGACCGCGTCCTTCACATGCTCCTCGACCTTCGCCAGACCCTGCGCGTCAATCAGCGGCCCGATCACGACGCCCGGCTCGGTCCCCGGGCCCACCTTGAAGGCCGACACCTTCTCGGCGAACTTCCTCGCGAACGCGTCGTAGATCGCGTCCTGCACATAGATGCGGTTGGCGCACACGCAGGTCTGGCCGGCGTTGCGATACTTCGACGCGATCGCCCCCTCGACGGCGGCTTCCAGGTCGGCGTCGTCGAAGACGATGAGCGGGGCGTTCCCTCCCAGCTCGAACGACACCTTCTTGATCTGGTCGGCCGACTGGCGCATCAGGATCCGTCCGACCTCGGTCGAGCCGGTGAAGGTGATCTTGCGAACGAGGGGGTTGGAGGTGAACTCCGCGCCCACCGCGGCGGGGTCGTTGGTCGTGATGATGTTGAGCACGCCCTTCGGCATGCCGGCGCGCTCGGCGAGTTCCGCGAGCGCGAGCGCCGAAAGCGGCGTCTGCTCGGCAGGCTTCAACACCACGGTGCAGCCGGCGGCAAGCGCCGGCGCCACCTTCCTCGTGATCATCGCGTTCGGGAAATTCCACGGCGTGATCGCGGCGGTGACGCCCACCGGCTGCTTGAGCACGATGAGACGCTTGTCCGGCTGGTGCTGCGGGATGATGTCGCCGTAGACGCGTTTGCCTTCCTCGGCGTACCACTCGATGAAGGAGGCGCCGTAGGCGATCTCGCCGCGCGCTTCCGCGAGCGGCTTGCCCTGCTCGGTGGTGAGGAGCAGCGCGAGATCGTCCTGCGCCGCCATCACCAGGTCGTACCACCGACGCAGGATCGCGGCGCGCTCCTTCGCCGTCTTCGCGCGCCAGCCGGTCCACGCCGCATTCGCCGCCTCGATCGCGCGGCGCGCATCCGCGGCATCCATGTCGGGCACCTGCGCCAGCGTCGCGCCGGTGGCCGGGTTGGTGACCGGGAACGTTCTTCCCGATGCCGCGCCGCACCACTCGCCGTTCACGTAGCAGCGGTCGCGGAAGAGCTGGGGATCCTTGAGATTGATGGCGGGCAGACCTGCCGGGGCGGGAGCGTTCATCGCGGTTCTCCTCTGTTCGCGCGTTGCGAAGCGGCATTCTAGCGCTGCTGCTTTCGTCCGGGGCCGCCGCCGGGTTTGTTTGCCACTCAAACAATCGGCTTGACAGCCGCGGGGCGCGCTCCGTACAGTGCGTCGCGGACGCTCGCAAAAGCGTCCGATCGTCGAGGAGGAGGAGCCTATGTTCGTCGCCCGGTTCGGCAAGTTCCTTGCGGTGGCCGCGGTCGCGGCCGCCTGTTCGCCCGCGCTCGCGCAGGACGCGCCGGTGAGGATCGGCTACGCGATCGCGCGCACCGGGCCGTGGGCGGCGGGCGCGCAGCTCACGCAGGAGCCGAACTACCTCATGTGGGCCGATCAGGTGAACGCCGCCGGCGGCCTGAACGTGAAGGGCAAGCGCCGCAAGGTCGAACTGGTCGGCTTCGACGACCGCAGCGAAGCCGAAACCGTGGTGCGCACCTACGAGAAGCTGATGGGCAGCGACAAGGTGGACCTGATCCTGCCGCCGTGGGGGACCGGCGCCAACTTCGCGGTGATGCCGCTCATCCAGAAGTACGGCTACCCGATGATCGCGCCCACCGCCACCGGTCGAAAGCTCCTCGGCATGAAGAACCCGTACTTCTTCGCGATCCTGCAGCAGCCCGACCGGATGATGCAGGCGCTCGCCGAGTTCCTGAAGGCGCGCCGGGTCGAGACCGCCGCAGTGATCCACGTGGACGAGCTCTTCGGCCTGGAGCAGTACACGGGCCTGGAGGCCGCGTTCAAGGAAAAGGGCATCCGCATCATCGAGAAGAAGAGCTATCCGCTCGGGGTGAAGGACCTGAAGCCCGTGCTCAACGACATCAAGGCGAAGAACCCGGACGCCTTCATCGCGCTCTCTTACCCGCCGGACACGTTCCTCGTCACCGCCCAGGCGCGCGAGATCGCGTTCAACCCGAAGGCGTTCTACGCCGCCGTCGGTACCGCGTTCCCGGTGTACCGCGACAAGATGGGACCGGCGATCGAGGGGGTGATGGGCCTGGGCACGCTCAACCCGAAGTCGAGCCCGGCGGCGAAAGCGTACTTCGACGCCCATGTCGCCAAGCACAAGAAGGAGCCCGACCGCTGGGCGAGCGCGCATGCGTGGGCGGCGCTGCAGGTGCTCGAGCAGGCGGTGGCGAAGGCAGGCCTCGACCGCAAGGCGCTGCGCGATGCGATCGCGAGCGGCGAATTCGACACCGTGATCGGCAAGGTGCGGTTCAAGGACGGCGAGAACATCACCACGCCCGGCGTCGTCAGCCAGTGGCAGGGGCGCGAATTCGAGGTCGTCTGGCCGCCCGACAAGGCCACCGCGCCGGCGCTCTTTCCCAAGCCCGCCTGGCGCTGAAGGGGAGTATCCTCAGGCGGCCCCGCGGCGCAGCCGCGGGGCCGTCGTCTTTGCGAGGGCGCGATCGGCATGGGATTCTGGCTCGAGCTCGTCGCCTCCGGTCTGATCACCGGCGGCATCTACGCGCTGGTGGCGCTCGGCCTCAATCTGCAGTACGGCCTCATGCGCATCATGAACATCTCGCATGGCGAGTTCCTGATGCTCGGCGCCTATCTGACCTGGCTCGCCCACACGGTATTCGACGTCAATCCGATCGTCTTCCTGCCCGCCGTCGCGCTCGTGCTTTTTGCCGCCGGCCTTGCGGTTTACCGGCTCTGTTTCCGGCGAATCACGCGCACCTCGCCCGCGGTGGAAGTGATCGAGGCGCGGAGCCTGCTCGTCGGATTCGGCCTGATGTACCTGGTGCAGAACGCGGCGTATCTCGTCTGGGGCGCGGACCTGCGCGGCTATTCGTTTCTCGCCGAACCGGTGGAGATCGCCGGCGCGCGCTTCACCGGCAACCGGCTGGTGGCGTTCGGCTTCGCGGTGGCGGCGAGTCTCGCGCTCGTTGCGGCCCTGCGCTGGACGCTCTTCGGCAAGGCGGTGCGCGCGATGATGCAGTCGCCCACCGGCGCGCAGCTCGTCGGCATTGACACCGCAGTGCTGCATCCGGTCGTCTTCGGCGCCGGACTCGCGCTCGCGGGGGTGGCCGGCGGATTGCTCTCGATGGTGTACGAGATCACGCCGGCGATGGGCGAGCCCTACACGGTCACCGCGCTCATCGTGATCACGCTGGGCGGGCTGGGAAGCGCCGCCGGCTGCCTCGCCGGCGGACTGCTCCTCGGCCTGGTGGAGGCGCTCGGCATGCACTTCACCAGCCCGTCGCTCAAGATGCTGCTCTCGTACGCGGTGTTCATCGCCGTGCTGCTCGCGCGCCCGAAGGGGCTTTTTGCGCGATGACGCCGCGCCCCACGCTCGTCGCTACCGCGATCGCCGCCGCGCTGCTCGCCCCGGCGCCATGGGTCGCGTCCGATTTCGCGCTCTCGCTGATGCTGTCCTGTCTCATGTACGTCGGCCTCGCGGTGAGCTGGGCGATGTTCTCCGGCGCGACGAATTACCTGTCGCTTGCCACCGCCGCGTTCTTCGGCATCGGCGCCTACGTCACCGCCTGGGGCCACGGCACGCTGCCCTACGCGCTCGCGGTCGCGCTCGGCGGGCTCGCCGCGACGATTTTCGCGACAGCCGTCGGCGCCGCGGTGCTTCACCTTCGCGGCGCGTACTTCGCGGTGCTCACCTTCGGTCTCGGGGAGCTCGTGCGCCACGCCATCACCTACGCCGAGAAGACCTGGGCGAAGACCGTGGGCCGGGTGATCACGGAACCGCCCGCGCCGGAGGTGGTGTATCTCACGGTGCTCGCGCTCGCGATGCTCGCGGTGGCGACGGCGGCAGCGGTGCGCGCGAGCCGCTTCGGCCTTGCGCTCGCCGGCATCGGCTCGGACGAGGAGCGCGCGCGCACGCTCGGCGTCAACACCCGCGCCACCAAGATCGCCGGCTTCGCGCTCGCGGCGTTTTTCGCCGGGGCGCTCGGGGCCGCGGTCGCGGTGCGCTGGACCTACATCGAGCCGGCGTCGGTGTTCAATCCGTTCATCGGCTTTCAGACCGTGCTGATCGCGATGGTGGGCGGCGCGCATACGCTCATCGGTCCGATCGCCTCGGCGGTGGTCTTCAGCGTGCTCACCGAGGTTTTGCGCCTGCAGTTCCCGTACGCGTACCTCATCACGCTCGGGGCGCTGCTGATTCTGCTGGTGCTCTACCTCCCCGGCGGCATCGCATCGGTGTTCGAGCGCTGGAAGTGGGCGAGGAGCCATGCCTGAGGCGCTGCTTTCGGCGCGGGCGATCACGGTGCGCTTCGGCGGCCTCGTTGCCTGCGACGGCGTGGATCTCGAGGTGCACCCGGGTGAGCTCGTCGGCCTGATCGGACCGAACGGCGCCGGCAAGACCACGTTCTTTCACGCGCTCTCGGGCGTGATCGCGCCGGACGCGGGGCGCCTCGTCGTCGGCGGGGCGGACCTCACCGGGCGCGCGGCGCACGTTTTCGCGCGCCACGGCGTCGCGCGCACCTTCCAGACCCCGCGGGTCTTCCGCGACATGAGCGCGCTCGACAACGTCCGCTTCGGGCTGGAGTTCGCAGGCCGCCGCCGCGTTCACGCCCACGACGCCTTCGACGATCCGCGGGCGATCCTCGGCTTTCTCGGCCTGGGCGAGGCGGCCGCCGTTCCAGCCGGAGCGCTCACGCCGGCGCGCCAGCGGCTGCTGGAGATCGGCATGGCGCTCGCCGCGCGCCCGCGCGTGCTGCTCCTTGACGAGGTGGCGGCCGGGCTCACGCACACGGAGCTTGAGGCGAGCGCGGCGCTCATCCGGCGGGTTCGCGACCAGCTCGGTGTCGCGGTCGTCTGGATCGAGCACGCGGTGCGCGTGCTGATGGACCACGTCGAGCGGGTCGCCGTGCTCCACCAGGGGCGCAAGATCGCCGACGGCGACCCGCGCGCGGTGTCGCGCGATCCGGCGGTGATCGAGGCCTACCTCGGCGAGGAAGGCGAACCGGAAAGGTTGGCGGCGTGAGCGCGAACCGCGCAGGGACGGCGAAGAAGGGCGCGGCGCTTGTCGCGCGGGGGCTA
>Ga0209172_10002219_pt1 | contig 35590 bp, 39 predicted proteins | sample LarsenN4metaG_FD_184113 | JGI IMG/M metagenome (GOLD analysis project Ga0209172, IMG submission 184113) | Hot spring sediment bacterial and archeal communities from British Columbia, Canada, to study Microbial Dark Matter (Phase II) - Larsen... ... | reverse complement strand
GGCTTCCTGCTGCTTCAAGGCTCCAATGATCTGCTCTTCGGTGTATCGCTTCTTCTTCATAGTCCTTCCAGGTTCTTACCCGGTCAGACTAACTCTGCAAACGCTATGGTTTTCGGGGGCGGCACCAGTAGGTAGGACAACGACGCCATAATAATATGGCGTCAAATTCATTTATTTTAGCTCTTGTCCAAATAGCCGAGGAAGAAGGTTCAACAGTTTCCCTAGAGGCAATCCGCAACAAGGCTTTTGAAAAGATAGCGGGGGGCGAAGCTAAAACCCTTGTTAGTTCCTCCATTCAAGGGAAGAGCTTCAATTTTAACTTAAGTAAGTCGGCAGATGTTCTTTTTGCCGAGGTTTCGGAGGCCATTCGTATTTACAACGAAGGCGCAAACTCTTACAGCGTCTTGGATTTTTCGGGGATATAAAAATGAATATCTTTGAAAAAATCGCTAGTGCTTTTGCACCAAAAAAAGAAGCCCAAACATTACCCGTTGCCGGATATGAAGGCGCACAAAATTTCACTTATGACCGTTCGTTTCTTTACAAAACAGGCCACGACGAAGAGACGCAGGTAACTTATGCACGTGCCGAGTTGCTAGAAACAACCCGGTATTTGATTAAGAATTCTCCCATCTTGGAGAAGATTCGCTTAACGGTTGAGAACTATTCAGTAGGGCCGGGGATTAGTGTACAAGCCAACTCATCCGACAAGGAGTTTAATAAAACTTTAACAAAGCAATTTGATAACTGGTGCCGTTCTCCTCTGTCATCCCATCTAAATGATCTAACTTTCTACGAGATTCAAAGGCTTGTTGCATCTGAACTAATCATTGCCGGGGAAGTGTTCCTAGTGCTCATGAAAAGTTCTAAGGGGTGGCCCGAACTTCAGATTGTAAAATCAGAGAGGGTTAAAAGCACTGGCAAGAAAAGTGACAAATCTGTTGATGGATTGTTTTTGGATGGGGATGGGCGAGTGGTTGCTTACCAAATTTTCTTTGGAAAAAAGCCTACGACTGTTCAGGCGCAAGATGTAATTCACATAAAGAGAGTGACAGAGCCGGGGCAACTTAGGGGTATCTCTACTTTTGCCTCTGCATTGAACGCTTTGAGAGACCACAAAGACTTAGTACTTCTAGAAAAGAAAGCTTTGAAAGCTCATAGCGTCTTTGCGGCGGCTGTTAAAAAGAAGAGCGGCGGGGATGTCGGGGATGGAACCTTTGGGGCTGCTACCCGCAACAATACCAAGAGGGCCGGGACGAGAGCACAAGCCAACCCAGCTTTAGAAAGAATAGTAGGGGGCGGGCAAGTTGCTTATCTCGCCGAGGGCGAAGAGTTGCAGCTTATGGCTTCTTCCAGAACCAACGATGCTTACCAAGGGTTTTTAAACTTCTTGGAATTGTTGGCTAGAGAAGTCTGCTTAACATCCGGCTTGCCATATGATTTTGTAGTCAACCCGAACCAAACAGGGCCGGGAATGAGGTTTATCATCTCTGATGCGGCGGCTGTTTTTGAAGCCATTCAGCTTCTAATCACAGATCGATTAATTGCTAGAGTGTTCCCATGGGTTGCGGCAAGCCTCATGAAGAGAGGCGATATTACTTTGACCCCTCCTAATGACTGGTACTTGCACAGTTGCACCCTTCCCGAATCCATCACGATTGACCAAGGAAGACGGGATGCAGCCGATTTAAATTTCTTAAACGCGGGTCTTACTACCTACGACGAATTCTATTCAGCTAGAGGGAAAAACTGGGAAGCCCAGCTATCACAGCGAATCAACGAGCAAGAGTGGATCATCAAAGAATGTGAGAAGCGAAACATACCCCCACAAATATTTATAAAGGAACTACCTACCAATGAAACTAACTAAAATACTTGAACAGGTTTATAAAAAACCTTGGGCTATTTTACCTTCTACCCATCAGAGCATCCAAGATTTGCTTAACCGCAAGCTTGCCGGAGAAAGCATGGATTTTCCTTTGACCGAGGAAGAGCCACTCACCCAGATCGTTGGAAAAGTTGCCGTTGTAAATGTGGCCGGGGTGATACTCCCAAAAGCTTCATTACTTGAACGCACATGCGGGGCATTTTCCCTTGCCGAGTTTAAAAACGAGATGGCAAGTCTGTTAAAAAATCCATCTATTGAAACGATTATTCTAAACATTGATTCGCCGGGGGGAGTAGTAACTGGCTTGCCCGAAGCGGCTAAGTTTCTTGCCAAGGTTGCCGACGAAAAGAACCTCGTTGCGTTCACGGATGGTCAAATGTGTTCCGCTGCCTACTGGCTTGGCTGTCAGGCTTCTACTCTTTTTGCCACTGCATCAAGCGAAGTGGGGAGTATCGGGGTTTACTGCGCCCATATAGACCAAACAAGGGCGATGGAGCTAGAGGGCTTAAAGGTGGACCTTTTCAAGGGCGGCAAACATAAAGCCATGGGCTTTCCCGGCATTCCTTTAACCGAGGAAGAGCGGGGCATCATACAAGCCGGGGTTGACAAGACTTACTCCCAGTTCAAGCAGGCTGTTTTGGCTAACCGTAACGTTGATGACGAAACCATGCAGGGGCTTACCTATGACGGGGATGAAGCTCTTGACCTTGGCTTGATCGACAGCATCGAAGACGACTTAACCAAACTAATCCAATTTTATAACCAGTCTTAATAGGACAACAACGGAAGTGTATAATATGAAGAAAAATTTAAGAGAAATTGCGGAAGAATATAAGGGACAAGTGGAAGCTCTTGCCAAACAAGCGGCTGAAGTCCCTTCTTTGCGGGAAAAAATCGCAGCTTTTGAAGCTGAAAAACTTAACCTTACAAATGATTTAGAAACACTTAAAGCCTCTTTGGTTTCCAGCGAAACAGAGAAAGAAACTTTCAAAGCCCAGCTTGCCGAAGCCCAAACAAAGATTACAGCAATGCAAGCCGAAGCAGCTTCAACTGATGAAAAGGCTTTAGAACTAATTGCAGGTCTCGGAATTATCAAAGCTCCTGAAGTTGAGCCCGAACAAGAAGGCGATTCAGCCGAGGCAATCAGGAGCAAATACCTTGCAATCTCTGACCCTGTTGAGAAGGGCAAATTTTACGAACAGAATAAAGAAATCATCATGAATGGTTTCTAATAGGACAACACAACAATTTAAAACATAACAAAAGAATAAAACAAAATATATGGCAAACTCACTCGGCGGTCTTAACAGCACACTCATTGCCCAAAGGGGCTTGGAAATTTTAGTAAACAAACTTCCCGTTATCGGAAGCATTGTAACAGACTTTTCTGATGCTGATGTGCATTACAATCAAACAATCACAACCCGTATTCCAGACGTTGGAACGGCACAAGACTTTGACCCTGATACTGGTTTCGTTGCTGCGAATGCTTCCGGCCAAGATGTCAGCGTTACGTTATCCAAGTTCAAACACGCTACCTTTGGTTTCGGAAATGCTGAAATGTCCAGCACCAACCGTAACTTGATTGAAGACTATGCCCAGAGCTTTGCCGTTCAAATCGGTGATACAGTCATGGCAGATATTTCCGCCCTCTTCACTTCGGGCAACTACGCCAACGCCACTACTCAAGCTCTTGCTACTGCTACCCGTAAGACCATCATCATTGAAGCCAACAAGGAACTTTCTAAGCGCAAAGTGCGTTCTGACCGTTTCGCTATCTTCAACTCTGATTTGTATGCGGCTGTCATGGGTGATGATTCGATGTTTGATCTTAACTATAACGGTGGAAGCCGTAACAATGTTGAGGCTGAACCTACTCTTGAAGCTCATGGCGTTAAAATTTCTGAATACGCGGACCTTCCTACAACTGCCAATTTGATTGGTGTTGTGGGTGCCAAAGATTCGATTGTTTTCGCTTCTAGAACCCCGGCTGATGAAACTCTTGCCCTTCCCGGCGTTACTGCCCCCGGCAGAATCACCAAAGTTACTGACCCCCGCACTGGCCTTAGCGTCCAAGTGAGAGAGGTTATTGACTTGAAGCTTGGTAAAGTTTTCGTCACCTACGCTTTGATTTACGGTGTGGCCAAAGGTAACGCCAAGTCATTGCAGCGCATCAAGAGCGCCTAATCTAACTTAATCTAGTTAATCAAAATTCCCGGTAAGAAACTCTCTTGCCGGGTTTTTTGTGTCTATGGCTACTTTCATAAGTCTTTGTAACGAATGCCAAATTACAAAAGCAGAAAAAGTGCCTGTGATATAATAGGGCCGATGAATGTAAAAATCTACCTACGCAAAATCACGGCAACTACCTATTACCTTTCCCCACTTGCCAAGGGAACCAAATACAAAGACTTACTTGTTGAAGCAGAGACAGCAACGGAAGCTTTGGAGAAATATAAGCGTCATCACAAAAGCCAACAAGGACAAACCCCCGTTGGTATATATGAACGACTTTCTAGAATTTTCCGAAACGGCATTGAATGAAGCTCTAGGAGTATTCGCCGATCGTATCCAATATGGCGGCAAGTCCATTTCTTGCGTGGCAAGTTCAATCACTTTTGAAGAAGAATTTGAGCTAGGCGGAATCATGGCGAAGACGGGTCTTCAAGTTACTTTGCCCTTGAACGAGGTGCGTTTACTAACTATTGCGATAGGCCAATACCTGACCTACAAAGGAAATCGATTCAAAGTTATAGAAATTGCTGATGACGATATTTCATTAACCCTTACTTGCGTTACCGACAAAAAATGATCGAAGTTGACTCTTCCAACTTCAAAAACAAGATTAGGCAGTATGCCAAAATAGCAGGCAAAAGCCTGAATGATGCCTTGCTAGAAGAAGCTAAATTTACTGCAAAGCGCCTCATGGAACTTACCCCGCCAAAGAATGCGGCCCAGGGAAAAAAACGAATAGCAATAGATATAGGTTCACTGTTTTTAAAAGCTACTTGGTTTCTGGATGTCTTCCATTTTACCAACAAGAAAATCGATGAGCGGGTAAAAGAGCTTGTACGAAACAAAGACGAAGAGGAACTAGGCAGAGTGTTTAGACGTTCCAACAGTTTAAATAAGATCCATTTAGAGGGCTTCGATTCTTCCCGGCATAAGAAATACAGGCGCAATGGGCGGGTGACGGTCAAAGAACCCAACTCATTCCCATTGACTGAACAGGCAGCTTTAAAGACCTACGAAAAAGACAAGCATAAGCTTGCGGGGTATTGTAAAAATGCTTGGGCCAACTGTTATACCATTTTAGGCGGGGCAGTAGCGGGGTGGCTTACCAAATTCAAGCGGGGCCAAGTCATCAAAAAACTACAGGGCAACAACCCGTCAGTAACTTTAGTAAATACGGTTGGCTATTTTGATTATTTGAATAGACGGATGAAGATTGTTTCCCGTTCATTGGATGGGCGGGAAAGGGACTTGGCCAAAAAGATAAAAAACAACCTGAAAAGGGCTAAGGATTCGGCCGGGTTCAAGTAAGGACATCTTGCCCATGGGTATGGTTCATGTACCCAACATCCTCGAAAAGTCTCTTGTAGAGCATTTTAAAAGCAGTCTTAGCACTAGCTACAACATTTACCGGGGCTTTTCGGCTTCAGAATATTCTACCCCTTGCGTCATTGTGGCGGCGGGAAGAACTACAGAGTTAGAACCCCATGTGAACGTCTTTGCCGTTCAAGTTGCCGTAATGGTTTTGACCACCATCGACGAGGACTCCGAACCACTGGAGAGCCACGACGAAACAACACAGGCAGTTTACGACTTGTTGCGGGACGATCTTACCCCGGCTGTTGGCACTACGGGTCAACTACACCTTGCAGGGCACTTCCTAGAGAGCATGGAGCAAGGCCGGGAAGAGCGGCTCTTGACTACCGCCCTCAATTACACCTTTCACGTTGAGCGTTTGCCACTCGCATAGGACAAGTGGCAATTGGAAACCAACTAAAACGAATCACAAATAAATATGACTGAACAAGGCACTAAATTTTTCTCTTACGGCGTTCCCGTAGTTACTGGATGGGTATCTCAAGACTTTGGTATCAAATCCGCCAATGCAAACATTCTTGAAATATTTGACGAGAAGGGAAACCGCATTACTTCCCGCCAAGATGATTTAACCAAAGAATTGAACGTCAATTTCTACTTGCGTTCTGGTTTCAATGCCCCTGTAGCAGGTGACGTAATTAATTACTACAATGGTGTAACGGCTCCCTCTGCCTCTGGCACATATACCACCCAAAAATACGAAGTTTTGTCGGTTGATTTAGCCGGAAGTTCCAAGGACTACTTTAAGTATTCCTTGAATGCTAAGGCCTCTGAATTCCTTACCTTGGTTTAATTAAGAGGCAGGGGAATGTTAAAAAACTCCTCTATCTTTCTGGAAGCTTTCTTGCATGTGCCACATACCCTATGTGGCCGGAAGCTTAAACCCTTTTGCTTGGCGCATCTGTTGGTTTTGGACCACTTAGAAAGTCCTTTCATTGCCGGGGGTAGTCCCAAGCTTCAAGACGTTCTAATTGCTGCCAATGTATGCAGTGCCGGAAGCTTCGATGCTATCCAGATTAATTTAGGCAAGTGGGGTTTGTTCGATTCTTTCTATAGCCTAACTAAAGAGCTTCCCAAGTTTGAAGCCTACTACAAAGATTTTGCCCTCCTTCCTGACTTCATTTCAAAGCAAGGCATGGCGGGTAGTGGGGTTGATGGGTTGCCTTGGTCAATCTGCCTTGTCATGAGGGCATTGCAAAATTCCTCTTACACCATGGAGCAACTTATGTTTTTGCCTCTTGCTCAACTGGTATGGATCACACTCGGGGTAAACTTCATCGAATCAGGCGAAACCATCGTTGAAACTGACAAAGATAAAGCCCTCCTTGCCCAGCTTAAAGCCTTGGGGATTTAAGGACATTGCCCGTTAGAGGCATATGTCAGATGTAAAAGTAAAAATATCCACAGATAACTCTAGTTTTTCTACTGGTTTAAAAAAGGCAGAGGGCCAGGTTTCCACTTTTGGCAGTAACCTAAAGTCGTTTGGCAACGGGATTAAAAGCCAATTTGCCAGCATAGGGGCAGGCATTGCCGGGGCTTTTGCCATCACTGGTATTCTAAACTTCTTTAACAATTTGCGGCAGGAAATGGACCGCATCCAGAAAATAGGCCAGCAACTATCATTGCCAGTGGAAGAAGTGCAGAGGTTAAAGGCAGCATCAGGACTGGCAGGAAGTGACATAGAAGCTCTTGTGAAGTCAATGAGAAAGGGGCAGGCAGCGGCACTTGACGCATCAAAGGGCAACAAAGGGCTTTCTGACGCTTTCAAAACACTTGGGGTGGATGCCTTGGCGTTTAGCCAAATGGGCTTGGAAGCCAAAGTTCTCGAACTGGCTAAAGCACTCGAACAAAGCGGAAATGAAATAGCGGCCAACGATGCATTACTTACAATTTTAGGACCAAAGGCGGCAGAACTGATGCCTTTGCTTAAGTCAGGCGTTGAAGCTATCTCAAACGAACTTCAGAGAGCTAGCACTGTAACACAGGAAAACATAGACGACATTGCAGAAATGAATGATGCGATCGATCGAGTAAAAAATGACATTTCCGCAGGTCTAGCTCCAGTCATTGCTTTTTTATTCAAACTTGTCAGCACGTGGATCATATGGGTTCAGTCGAATATTGAAGCACTCAGTTTTTCAATCATTGCATTGGGTGATGTTATCGGAACTGCCTTTAGTGACGGCTTTGATGCGGCCAAAATAAAATTGGAAGAATACCGCAAAGCGTTCAAAGAAATGACTGGTGAAGCAGGCAAGGAAATCAAGGGTATCTGGGATAAAAATGAACCTAAAAAGCCCAATCCCGCTAGTGGACTAAATGAAACAACCGAACAATCAAGCGGAGAAGGTTTACCAGTAGCGCAAAGCCTCAAGGAAAAGAATGATGAGAGAATGCTTTTGAAAAAACGTGAGGCATTTTCACTTGAACAGAAGAGGGCAATTTTGCTCAGTGAAATTGAAACAAATAGAAACCGTGCGACTGCCAGTCAAACTGAGGGTGAGCGGGAATTATTCCGTGAAAAAATTCTCAATGCCCAAGATGAGTTGGACATAATCAACAAAAATATTGAGGCTGAAAAGGATGCCCGTGAAAAAGCGGCTATTGAAGAGCATGACGCAGAAATAGAGAGACAAATTGACCTTGCCGATCTTTCGATAAAGGAACGCCAGAAAGAAGATGAGGCAAAGGCAAAGGGTGAATTGGAAGAGGCCGAAAGTTCACTTGCTGAGGGTGAGAAGAAGCTTGCCGATATGGAGGCCAATAGTTTCCAACTTGACATGGACCAATTCCAAAGGGCAGGGGGAAGCTACGGCAACGAGGGCAGAAGTGAACTTGACTCCACTTTCAATGCAGAAAAGCAAGCCATAGAAGAGCAGAAGCAAACCAACAACCTTTTGCGTCAGTTGGTAAACAACTCCAAGGCCACAGTGCAAGGGCTAACTAGTGCCTAGTTGGACACGCACGCCATAGGATATGGCAACATCACAAGGCGCAACGACTGAAATACTACAAAAAAGAGGGCTGAAGCTGAATGCCGATGGTGATTCAGAATATTATTTTGAATATATTTCGCCCTCTGGAACTGCATTCAATTACCCAGCCCTTGGTTCTGTTCTCACTGGAATTTCCGGGATAAGCGGAAACTACAAGCTAGTAAGAGCAGAGAGTGACGGGCTCCAGAAACAAGGCTACTACAGCAAGAAACTCTCCTATGTCTTAAAAAGAGACGAACAAGATTTGCCCGTAGGCTCCTACACTACCTATAGCGAATCAGCAGCGGCGGCAGTAGTCCCAATCACGCAGCATCCAGATTTTGAAACTTTGTCAGGGACTCATGGTTACGACCCGACAATAGGCTTACTAGGTGATCGTTTCGGAATAAACATCTGGTATAAACCCAGCGTGCAAGTTACCAAACGGGAATTTTCAACATCGAATTTGACTAGCCGTTTTGAAGATATTGGCACCCTAGAGACTCCCGGAGGAGGCTACGGAGGGGCCAACAAGTGGCTAGTAGTCGGGACTACCCGTAGCAAAGCGCCCGATGGCAATACAAGGGAAACTACATATTTACATAGTGCCGAGCCATGGCCAACCGATATTTATACGTAAAAAAAGAATATGGACTTCCCATCAATCAAAGCAAATTTTAACAAAGCGGGTTGGGATAGTCTCGTTGCGATGGTGCAAAGAAACGTATTACAGCCGGGCAAGGGCTATGGACTTCGAAGCACCATTGGCGGGACAGCCTTGGAGTTGTTTCCGTCAAAGGGCGTTTCGGAAACCGTGGACGGAGGACACCCTTACAAAGGCTATGACTTCTCCGATGGAAGCACCCCGAAAGTTGCCGTCCAGTATGGCAGTCACAACAGTATCGTCCCTACAATAGCAGGTGTGCCCCTATCTGCCGACTTGTCATTAAACCTCGTAACATTGACTACAAGTGCAAAAATCGTCTATGCGGAGTTGAGCTTAAATGGTGGGGGTTCAATCACCAGCGCTTCGATTCAGTCAAGCAATTCCACTTCTCCTCCAACAAGCACTAATACTACAGCCTACCAAACACTTTTTGGCGTGTTGGTAACGGTTACTAGTGGTGTGGCAAGTGTGGCAGTGTCAGACAATGTTCTAGGTTCACAGGCTTATCAAAGGTGCGGAGGAAGCCATTTGTTCGGCTTGGTATAGTTTATGCCCGGAATTAACCTGCTAGGAACGTGCAACCAGATTGCCGACATTTCGGGAGCGATATCGCAAATCACACTAAATGTTGGGTGGAATAATTATGGAGACGGTTATGCGGAGTTTGATTGCGATCCACCGTTATCTAGTTTTGAAAGTTGTGCGCTAAGGGCAGACTACGACTACGACGTTTCGCTTAACTATAGCTACACTTGGAATAGGATAGAATATAATCCAACAAAAACCATAGACCAGCAGCTAAGCGAGAACAGAGGGGGCTTTCTACTTTTTGCAACTGGTTGTTGCCCCTCTTGCTTCCAACTTCGCTTGGCAACTCCTACGGGAGTTAACGCTTCGTTGAGTGCTGGGGGCTCATACACTGACAGGATTTATGATTGTCCCGATGACTACGAGTGCGGTGCGAGCACAGTTTCGCTTGTTCCCGGAACAGCTACGGGGATAGTTCCAACAGCGTTAAAGCTGGCCGCAACAGGATGCACAGGAGCATTTACTCCGAGCGCCTCGAATAGGTTGCAACTTACTTTTCCAACCCGCTCAAATTCTACTGTAGGCACTTCTTGCAACGCCTTTGAGCAACTCGAAAGCGATTGGCAGTCCTACGGCGGGAGCATTGGAGGTGGAACTGCTACCTTTTTCTTGGATTTTGGCGATTTACCGGGCACATACGTCTTTGACGGTGACTTAGCACCAATAAATGTTAGCAATACGGATGGTTGTGAACCATACGGTTATAACTTGAACAGGGAATTTTCGGCTCAACTCACAATTTCATGAACAGGACTGGGAAAATCAAAAATGGGATCACTGAATATTATGTGAATTTGCCAAGTCCAGAATCCCCCGTTTTGCTAACTTATACACATAAGCATCGGGAGGCCAGAAGCATGGAGGAGCAGGAGAATATTTTAACAAAAGTTTGTCCATCATGCAGGTTTGGCATGTGGAACGGATCATTTTGCCTTGGATGCAGTGGGGAAGGGTGCTTTTCGAACAGGGTTGCCACAAAGAATATGCATTGCCCAAAGGGTGAGTGGTAAAACTAGGACACTGCCATAAGTGTATATGGCAACTGAAAGTTTAGATTTTTATATTGACCTTGATTCAAAGCGCCTTGTTCGCCCAAATGATTTTTCAATTGGCCTTCGCCAAGTGGAACTTGCCGAGGGCTCCAGCATCAGCGGCTTTGCACGGCTTGTTAGTAATGGCACTGCAATTCCAACTGGTGGCATTTCATATTTTTCTCTCGAACTTGCCAACGACAAAAACGACACGGCACTAAGGAACTTCAAAGCAAGCGGTAACTCATACGGCTTGGACATCATTGGGGCTACCTTACGCAACTACCTATACAACACAGACTCTAAACGGGGTTTATTAAATATTGCTTTGACCAACAGCGGCCAATCCTATTTTTTGCAATCCTTGCCCGTTGTTTTAACTTCGAATCCTGATGAAAACTTGGTTAGCAACGGGGATACATTTATCCAGAACGGTGCAACAGTATATATCCAGCAACATAGCGGTAATATTGTATCTAGTTTAGTAAGTATAGAAAATAGCAATGGAACCATTCAGGCCACCGGGCTAAGCATCGAGCAGGCAAACATCAGCAATAGCACAGTAAACTTTAGTGGAGTTGGGTACGTTACTGGTCCAGCCAACATTTCCGGGGGGGTAAATAGCACCCAAGGGAGCACGTCAATAATCGGCGGCAACAATGAGGTATCAGGTTTGGTCAACATTTCCGGCAACGCCAACGTCACGCTCTCCAACGTGTCTATTTTGGGCGGCAATAACACCGTTACCGAAACCCAAAACGTAAATATTTCTGGGGGCAACAATACTGTCCAAGGTTTTACGGCAACGTTTTATTCAGGGCAAAATATTGTCACTACGGAATCAACCGTTATTGTTAATGGAGAGGCTGATATTTTAATTAATGGCGGGGCTGCAAACGTCTATGGAAACGCCTACGTCTCTGGGGACATCACTTTTAACGACAACAATGCGCCAACCACAATCAACAATTCGACAGTTGGGTTCAGCGGCACAAGCACAGTCACGCTTAACAGCGGCATTGTTCAGGGCGGCAATAACAACCTCTACGGCAACGCCACAGTTAACGGGGGCACAAACATTCTTTCCGGGTCAAGCAAAGCCTCAATTACATTTTGGCTGGATACAGTTTTTACAGGAAATGCGGTGCAAGAACTTTGGTTGCCGGAGGATGTTACCTTTACCGGGTTGAGACTGGGGGCGGCTGTAAGTGGCCGTGGCGGTGTCCATTTGAACAGCGGGGCCAGCGGTCTTTTATTAAATTACCCACTGGTTGGCCAGCTTTACCAGAGAACCCCGCAAAATAATGCCATTCAGTTTGCAAGCTTCACTTTCAACAGCGGGGAGCTTTACCAAGTGAGCGGAGCAAGCAACGTTCAACTTTCCGGCAACAACCGTCTTGGCATTAATATATTATCTGGTTTGTCGGGAATCCAAGGGTTTTCGGTCGGGCTTTATGGCTATCAAACCTACGGGGCTTAAAAAATGTTAGTTTTACAAAGCAAATCACATTTTCATGGGCTTGACGACGATGCCGTTCTATATGCCCGGAGGGTTTTTTTTGGCAGCGGAAAAGTAATCCAGCGGCATGAACTCCAAGACATCTCCGAATTCATTAAAGGTCTAAAACAACTTAATTTATGGCCTTTCCTCACTGAAGCTTGGCTTTTACGCTCCGGCCAAAATGCTGGGACTGGAATTACCGTTTACGGTTTAAAAGGGGTCAGTAACGGAACACTTATTAATGGTTTGACTTGGGGCTCAAGCGGAATACAGGGGACACTTCAATCCCAATCAATATCTACAACCCTTAACCCTAACAATGTTACAGAACTTAGTGCATATTTCGCAGTTAAAGAACCAACTACATCAAGTAATCGTGTAAGCTTCTCTTTGACTAATTTTGTAACCACGCACTTTGGTTTAAGCGTTCGACAGCCAAACAGTAATGCGGCGGCAAGTGCAAGGAGAACGATAGCAGATACGAATGTAAGCATATTTCCCGATTCCGGTACATCGCTCACAGCGTATTGTTGGGCTATGAACTGTACAAACTACGCAAATGGCACTATTTATGGAAATCTAAACGGAAGTACTGCAACTGGCGTTTTGGCATCGTCGGGCAATCTAATAGCCCCAACAAACGCTACTTTCAATATAATGTCGAATGGCGACGGCGGTAATTATAACAAAGAGGCCTCTGTTGCAATTGTTTTTACAAAAGATGTCAGAAACTTTGCCAGCGCAATTCACAATCTTTACAAAAACACCCTCGGCAAAGGATTGGGATTACCTTAATAAATATATGCCTACTAAAAATTTCAAACGAGAAAGATATAATAATCAAAACAATAATGAACTACATCGAAAAAAAACTCCTCATACCCAAAGACAAAAATATAGATTCTTTGTCTGAATTATTTTTGCAAGTTTATCAAACCACCCCCATGCATTGGGATGATACCGAAAAAACAAGAATGCGCCCGGCTCAATTGAGCGACGGAAGTATTGCGCCAACGCCAGAATTGGACGAGGAAGGAAATGAAACTGGATTTGTGAGTATTGTTGCGTTGTGGCCGGAGTCTTTTTTCAATGACATTTACTCGCCAAGCGAGACTTTGCCGCTTGAAGCTTTAAACGGTTTGGAGCGTCTTCAGTTTCAAAAATAGGACAAACCCGATGAATATGGCCCCCAACTACAACTCCAACGACTTTAATGCTGTATTCTCAAGGTTGGAAACCTTGCTTGAAGCACAAGCCAACTCTTTGGAAGAAATTAAAAACAATACTGCCAAGCTTCAGGAACGAGTTGAAAAACTTGAGGGCTGGAACGTAAAGCAAACGGGGTTTGTTGCCGGGGTTGCTGGAGTAGTTAGCTTCCTTTTCGCTTTTTTCAAAAGCCTATTGGCCTAATTCAATTTGGCAAAGTGGTTCAGGGTTTTCTTTTGTAAACAAATAAAATGAGTTGGTTGGCTCATGGTAGCCGGGAAAGGCTAACTCCTGTGTATCGAGGTTTTGCACGTGCCATATACCTTTAGCCCTTTGGGACGGAGGCGACAACCAAGGCCAAGGGACAGTCACGTTTGGTCTTTCGTGAGCCCGCCAAAATAAACAATTGGATTTGGTTGGGGAGGGTGGGGGCGAAAAGTAAATGCCGGAAATGAGTTGCATAGGTTATTTCTTTATTATTTTAGTCTTATGCTTTGTTGGGATCGTTTTCTCATCAAGAAACTTTGTATTAGGGCCGCAAAACGCTTCCATAAATCGCTCTCTTCTCTTATTGCAATAATGCGTCTTATCATTCTTTTGTCAGGCTGTTGACTTTTGTTAGTAATTTCCATAATTATTTGATTTCCATCTTCAAGGGAATTATTGACCTGATAAGCTGGCAGTCAGTTTCTTTAATAAAGAATCCATCAGCCATAGGCAAAAGGTTGATACCCATTTGGCGGCACTTCATGAACGCTTCATTTACTAAATCGCTTTCCCATCTTTGCATGATGGCTTGGGGCTTTTCGTCTTTACCCATTAGGAGTTGTCTAATTTCTGGGGCGATCTTGTCAAAGAAATCAGTGATGCGTTTTTGTTGGCAGTTTTTTTTGTAACTCTTGAAGCACATGGCCTTTTGAACTGTGCCCTTGAATGCGCCTTTTCCGTTAATCGCAATGCCACAGGCGGCGGCAAGATTTATATAGAACCCTTCACCCTCAAACAAATTCAAGAATTTGGCTTTCTGATTAGCATCCTGAATTTTTGTTGCGAGAATGGCAAAGTGAGCACTGACGATATCAAGCTCAACTGGCTTTTCGCCATCGATCAAATACAGGTGGCGCTTATCTTTCGTGTAGGGATGCAGTAAGGTATGGTGTGTTCTGCCTGTTTTCGTTTGTTTGGCGTTGGCATGGCCGGAATAGACCTTTTCCAACGGGGTAAGCTCAGACTCAGTAAGGGAAACTTGCACCAAGGCCTCTAGGTCAACCCTGATGCTGTTTTTAAATACCTTTGATACTTCCCGGCAAATAGGATTGTCAAAATTGGTTGTATCCGCATCAGGAGGCAGAATTGCCAGCTTCTTGAATATAAATTTCTTTCTGATGGGTTGGGATGCTATGAGGCGGCGAATGTTTGGCGCAATGAATATGGCTTTGCATTCGCCCTTGATCTTTTTGCCGCCTTCATAGGTAGGCCGTTTATAACCTACATACTTCTTACTGCCCCCGGTCCTTAGCTTGATGAGGCCGCATTCCTGAAGCCTTTCTAGGCAGCGGCAATAATGCCGCTTATTTATTCTTTTAAATTTATCACAGGGGAAAAGAAGCCGGGAGTATGGTTCGCTTTTTCGATGTAGGGCAAAGAGTTTAGCAATGATTAGGCTTAGAATTCTAGATTCTGAAACTTCCATCTCCCGGCTAAAGTAGTTACGGTAAAGAGCATTCAGCGCTTCAATTTCTAGTATTTCTATTTTTATCTTATGCTTTTTCAATTGCTTTAACTTTTTGCCCTATACTATATTACAGGTAAAAAGGAAAAAAACTTAAAGTATTTTACGTTTTGAATACTTTTTTTTTAATTGGGCGACCTTTAAGCCAAAATTTAATCCAATTTTATTAATACTAAGTAGATTGTACTCTAGTACTTAGTCAATCTAAGTATAACAAAGCCCCAATAACAATCCTAGCTTACTTTCCTCCCTACTTATCGTACATGTGGGAACAGATAATAGGACCAACAGAATTAAAATGAATTAAAATACTCTTTATGATGTTTTTCGTGAAAAGTTGTTGTTTTTTTTTTCAAGATTCTGACTATCTAGGGTGCAGAGAGAAACAAAAACAGACGGGAAGAGCCAATTTGCCGATGACTTCGCCACGGTAAAGAGGGCTTGCGAGCATCTCGACATCTCTAGGGCCAGCCTGTACCGCCTGATTGATGCAAGGATAGCGGTAAGCAGGTATTACCCCCACTTGGGCCGGAGAATAAACCTCCAGAAAACAAAAGAGAATCTAGCTCTTTTGAGCGAGGATAATTATTTAACTAATTAATAGCGACAAAATACGCTTGACTTTTCGGAAATTGGTCTAATACTCAGCTAATGAATACAATACAAAGCAATAATCAGATTTGGACGGTTGACTTTACTGAAATGAATAATCAACCCGTATTATATCTTGTCAGCCAGCAAAGAATAGTTGGGTCGGTAGATATTCTTGTTTGCCCTGAAACTTCGACCGTGAAAGTGACATCATCATTTTGAGTTTGGAAGAATGTCCCAATACTTCAAAGCCTCTTCCTTTGTCACAAGTTCCCTATAGCGGGAGAAAATTAGATCACTGCCACTATGCCCCAATTGCAAGGAGGTTTGGGCCACGTTCTCGAACGCTGCAAGGTGGTAGCTTGCAAAGCTGTGCCTTAAGCCGTTCTGGGGCCATTTCAGGCCTAATGAGGAGGCGAGTTTCTCCCGCTCATGGGAAAAATACTCTAATGTATATGGCCACACTCTACCCGTGCTACCCTCATACGGGGCCAGCCAAGCCTTCAAGCAGGGTTGCATCTCGATAAACCGTCTTCTTGCCGTCTTGGCCTTGGAGGTAGGCACTTCCACCAAGCCCTTTTTAAAATGAATGTTGGACCAGTCCAGCCGGGTTAACTCACTCATCCGAACACCAGCAAAAGCGCCAATGGTAAATACGGGCAACATCTTTCTGGGGGAGGCATTTAGGAGTTTCTTTAAGTCCTCTGGCTTGAGGATGGCAATTGGTTCATCCTGGCGTTGTTTGATTTTCGATATTTTGGCCAGTGGGTTTGTGGAGCAATATCCCTGCTTCACCCCCCAGTTAAAAAACGCCGAAAGTACCGTGATGTAGTTGTTAGTGGTTTGGGCACCAATGCCTTTGAGGCCATGCAACCATTCCTGAATCTGTCTATGGCGGGACTCAGCCAGTAACTTGCCCCCAAACTCAATTGAAAACCTTCCCAAGCGGGACTTTGCGTCACGCAACGACACCGCACTGAGGTTTTGCCGTTCTCTTTCGGCAAAGTATTCCTCCAGAGCATCGGCAACTGTCTTCGATGCCTTCATTTCCCCGTTATACCGTAGGTAGAAGCTTGCGGCTTCCGTAAGGCTGACTCCATGAGGTTTTAGGACATTGGAAGCCTGGATGGCGTCCAAACGCAGTTGAACGGGCAAATGCTGCGCCTGTAATCCTTCCTTGCTCGATATCTCCCTAAGTTGATGCAGCTTTGTGAGTGCCTCCCGCTTGGATCGAAAATACAGTCTTTTCCGTTTTCCAAGCTCCCTGTAACCTTCAATACGCCATGGATACTTTTCATGACCATTTGGAACCAGCTTAAGAACTGCTTTTCTCATGCAAAAGAGGGTATGTATCGGGCGACATACTGGCAACAGATTTTCTTCATAGGAGCTAAATAGCTGACATAAGTAGTTGATATAGAACATTTTGCTCCCATAGCTCAAATGGATAGAGCAGCGGTTTCCTAAACCGTTGATGTCGGTTCAATTCCGGCTGGGAGCAGGTGCTTCGGTTTCGGGTTTCGGGCTGGCTCAGTCCGAGATATCAAAGGCATTGGTCTCACGCAAAGGCGCAAAGGCGCAAAGGCCGCAAAGGAGGAAAAGCGGGATGCTTGGGAGAGTGATGGGGTGAGGAGGCAGAAAAAAACCTGCTCGAAGTTTCAGTCGTCAGGCTGCCGGCTCCAGCCTCTTCCTTGCGTGCTTTGCGCCTTTGCGCGAGGCAGAGGGGTGTAACCGCTGGTGCGGGGGTGCGGTCCCGCCTTCGCCGAGGCTACGGCGGGCAGGCGAGAGGAGGTGTTCCGCAGAGTGCGGGACGGTGCGGCAAGGTCTTCGGCATGTGGAAGAAGACGCGGGCGCGTCACACGCTGAACTTCGTTCGAGTCAAGGAGGAAGCCCGCTGGTGCGGGGGGTGCGGTCGAGAGGACTCGAACCTCCATGGTTTTACCCACTAGAACCTGAATCTAGCGCGTCTGCCAATTTCGCCACGACCGCAGTGTGGAGGGAGAATAGTAAGAAGATTTTACGGCTTGTCGATGGGAATTTCCTGTTCCCTGGGGGGGATTTTGCGGAAAGTAATCGCGTGGGTTTAAGCGCCTTCTCGTTAGTTGTAGCCAATCTGCTTTTTTTCTGGGCACTGGGGATTTATATCCGGGTGAGGGAGGGCTGGGCGATTGGATGGGCGGTGTGGTCGGGGGCGGCGATGCTGGCACCGGCGGGCTGGGAGGTGATGTATCCGGAGACGGTGGATGCGTGGTCAGGAGGGGGACCGGCTCTGCTGGCGATAACAGCCTGGATAGTGGCCGGGGTGCATTTCTGGCTGTCGAGAGACCGGCCCAATCTGCGGGGCACGGGAGTGATGTTCCTCCTGCAGGGGCTGATGGCCGCTGGGGCCGCTGCCGCGGTGGTGCTGGTTTCCTGGCCGCTGCGGTTTTAATCAGAAAACCCAGCCGAAGAGCTGGATGCCGCCGAAAGGCTTCTGGCTGGCTTTTTCGTCGGCGATGCGGCCGTCGGTGGCGATGTTCTGGGAGAGGATTTTTTCACCGCGGCCCAGGCTGGCGGGAGCCGCGGGGTTGATGACCTGGAGGCCGTGCTCGGACATCATGACAATGACGCCATGGGTCTTGGGGCGGAGGACTTGGTCCGGAGTGCGGGGGCGGACTTCCCGGATGTCCCGGGAGGTTCCGGGTGCGGTAAAGTTGCCGCCAGAATCCTGCGCGGCAAGGGGCAGGGCAGCGAGGGCCAGGGCGGTGCAGAGCAGGATTTGTTTCATAACATTAGTTTAGCGGATAGCAGGGCGGAGTCAACCGGGACGGAGCCCGAGAGGGGTCTGGGCGGGGTGTCATTGAGTTTGGCAGCACTGGACATCCTTGGGGGGATGAACAGACGCTCGCCTACTGGCCTTACCGACCAAGCCGGGGACAGTTTACCCGCCTCAGGCGGGTAAACTGTCCCCTCGATGTGCCCGCAGCTGCCACCAAACGTGATTACACCCGATTGGGCGGTCTGGGAATGAGCATGCTGGACGGCAGGCGGGCGGAGGCGTATGGAGCAGGGATGCGCATTTTGGGCATTGATCCATCGATCCGTTGCACCGGCTACGGGGTGCTGGAGGTGGCGGGGGGCCGGGTGCAGGCGGTGGCCTTTGGGAGCCTGCCGATCGCGGCGCGGGTGTCCCAGCCGCAGGCGCTGGCGGAGATCGCGCGGGGGCTGCGGGAGGTCATTGCCCGCCACCAACCGGATGAGGCGGCGATCGAGGCGATTATTTATGCCCAGAGCTTCAAGACGGCGATCGTCATGGGATCGGCCCGGGGGGCGGCGCTGGTGGCGGTGGCGGAGGCGGGGCTGCCGGTGGTGGAGTATCCTTCCCGGCTGGTGAAGAAAGCGGCCACGGGGCTGGGGGGCGCCCGCAAGGAGCAGGTGGGATTCATGATCCGGGCGCTGCTGGGCCTGACGGCCACGCCGGATGCGGATGCGGCCGATGCCCTGGCCGTGGCGCTGACCCATGTGCAGCACCGGAAATTGGCGGCAGCCCGGTGAAGAAATGGAAAATGACAAAGCCGGGGAAGCGGCTTAGCTTCGGCCATCGATGATCGCGTTCTTGAAAGGACAGGTGGCGGAAGCGCTGCCGGGCCGGGTGGTGCTGGATGTGGGCGGGGTGGGCTATGAGGTGCTGATCCCGCTCTCGACCTTTGAGAAGCTTCCGGCCGGGCGGGGGGAGATGGTGCTGCAAACGGTGCTGGTGGTGAGGGAGGACGCCCACACGCTCTATGGTTTCGCCACCAAGCCGGAGAAAGACCTTTTTGTGCTGCTGACCCATCATGTGTCCGGGATCGGCCCGAAGCTGGGACTGGCGGTGCTCAACGGGTGTTCGCCGGCGCAATTCCGCGCGGCCGTGGTGGCGCAGGACGTGGCTTTTCTTTCCCGCATCAAAGGGCTGGGCAAAAAAACCGCGGAGCGGATTGTGGTGGAGTTGAAGGATAAAATGGGCGTGGATGCGGCCTGGCCCCAGCCCGCCGGGGCCTCGGCCACCTCGCCCGCGGCCGGCAGTCAGATCGGGGACGCGGTGCTGGCGCTGATGAGCCTGGGCTACCGCCAGGCCGATGCCCTGGCCGCGATCGAGAAAGCGGGGGCGCAGGATTCGGTCGAAGCCCTGGTGCGGGAGGCGCTCAAGCGCTTGTAAGGCCATGAACGAGAAGCCGATCCAGGAATTCAACCAGAAAGACCCGCAAAGCGAGGCCTTCCAGCAGACGCTGCGTCCGGGCTCGCTGGGCGAGTTTGCCGGGCAGGAAAAGGTCAAGGAACGGCTGGAGGTGATGGTGCAGTCCGCCCGGATGCGGGGCGATGCGCTGGACCATGTGCTGTTGAGCGGCCCGCCCGGGTTGGGCAAAACGACTTTGGCGTTCATTCTGGCCAATGCCATGGGGGTGAACATCAAGATCACCTCCGGGCCCGCCTTGGAAAAAGCCGGTGACCTGGCCGGCTTGCTGACCAACCTGCAGGCCAGCGACATTCTGTTCATCGATGAAATCCACCGGCTGAACAAAGCCATCGAGGAATACCTCTACCCGGCGATGGAGGATTTCCGGCTGGATATTGTCATCGACCAGGGGCCCAGCGCCCGGAGCATCTGCCTGAATTTGCCCAAGTTCACCCTGGTGGGGGCGACGACGCGGCCGGGGATGCTGAGTGCGCCGCTGCGCTCGCGTTTTGGCATGGCCAACCGGCTGGAGTATTATGACGCCGCCACCCTGCAGGGGATCGTGCGGCGCTCGGCCGGACTGCTGCAGCTGGACATGCGGGAGGAGGCGGCCCTGGAGATTGCCCGCCGTTCCAGGGGCACCCCGCGCATCGCCAACAACCTGCTGCGCTGGGTGCGGGATTACGCCCTGGTGAAGTCGGGAGGGACAGTGGACCGCGCCACGGCGGATGCGGCCCTGGGGATGCTGGAAATCGACGTGCACGGGCTGGATGAAATGGACAAGCGCATCCTGGAAACCCTGATCGTCAAATTCCAGGGCGGGCCGGTGGGCCTGAGTTCGCTGGCGGTGGCGGTGGGCGAAGAGCCGGGGACGGTGGAAGAAGTGCATGAGCCCTATCTGATCATGGAGGGTTACTTGAAGCGGACCCAGCAGGGGCGGGTGGCTTTGCCGCCGGCCTACGAGCGGGTGGGGTTGAAGCTGCCGGTCCGGGGTGGAAATCAATCGGACCTTTTTTCATGAAAGTGCTGCTGGATCTCTCGCTCTGCATTTATCCGCACAACGGGATGAACCAGGACATGCGGATGCTCCTGCGGGGCTTGGCGGAGGACCCGGGAGTCGAGGTCACGGGGCTGGTTTATTCACGGCGCCGCGGGGCGCTGCATGAAAGCTTGTGCCGGACAGGGAATGCGGAGCGGCAGATGCTGCACCAGTCCCGGCTGCTGCGGGCGATGGTGACGGAAGATCCGTCGGTCTTTGGAAAACCGGGCCCGGGGCGCTGGCTGCGGGAGTGCCGGCGGGGCTGGCTGCAGCGGCGGTTCCATGTCCAGCCCCTGCGGCACGGCCCGTTTTTTGATCTGATTTGGCGGCATTACCTGCAGTTTTCCTTTGAGCGTGCGGACATGGAGGTTTTGCGGCATGTGCGTTATGCGGTGTCCGACCTGGTATCGGATATTTACATCGACCGGGCGCATGCCGGACGGGCCGAGCCGTATCTGGACACGCGGGGTTATGATGTGGCCGTATTCCCGGACGCCACGCCGCTGCGGGTGGCCCGGGGGACGCGCAAGATTGTGCGCTGCCATGATCTGATCCCGCTGAACCTGCCGGACACCCTGCAGAACCACGCACACATGAACTTTCAACATCGGTCGATCCGGTTCTGCCGGGAGGACAGCTTCTTTGTCTGTGACTCCGAGGCCACGCGGCGCGATCTGTGTGCGGCCTTTGCCGGAATGGAGCAGCGGTCCCGGACGGTGCATTGCGCGGTGGCTGGTCATTACCATCCGGACAGCCGTCCGGAGCAGGTGCAGGAGGTGTTCCGGCGCCGCGCGGTTTGCGGAACAGTGCCAGGGGGGGTGCGCCCGTATTTTTTAGCGGTATCCACGCTGGAACCGCGCAAGAACTATCTCCGCCTGCTGGAGGCATTCGAGGCCGCTGTGGAGGGGTGGGAGCCGCAGCCGCTGATGGTGCTGGTGGGCGCGGAGGGCTGGAACAACGCGGCTCTCTTGGAGCGTGTGCAGGCGCTGGCCCACAAGGGGCGCCTGCTCTGGCTGCGGGGGGTGACACCCCATGAAATGCGCCTGGTTTATTCCTCCGCGGTGGCGCTGGCGAATGTCTCCTTTGCCGAGGGCTTCGGCTACTCCGGAGTGGAGGCGATGAAATGCGGCACGCCAGTCGTGGCCTCCGGCATTGACGTGCACCGGGAGGTTTGCGGAGAGGCTGCGGTCTATTGCGATCCTTACAGCACGGAATCGATCTGCGATGCCCTGGTGCGGGCGGGCCAGGAGTGGCACACCGAGCGGGAAAGGCGGCAGGCGCGCGTGGAGCAGGGGCTGAAGCAGGTGTCGGCCTATGAAGCCCGGGCGCTGCTGCCGCAGTGGAAGGAGTGCTTCGCTCCGGGAGGAATTAGGGAATGAGCCCGGGAGCTGTGGAATTTCCAGAGCGGCTGTATTTTCTTCATGTGGACAAATGCGGGGGCAGCAGCATCCGCCTGCTGCTGGATAGTGCGGTGGCTCAGTGCGAGGTGTTTCCGGGGGGCGATCTGGCCGATTTGCCAGCGAGTGCGGACCAAGGCGGGATCTCGCAGTTCCGCCTTTACCGGGGGCATTTTGGGGCTGCGCTTTTTGAGCATCTGACCGTGCGCCCGGAGGTGGTCATTTGGCTGCGTGATCCGGTGGCCCGCCTGCGTTCGCAGTTTGGCTTTTGGAAGCAGATGCGGCATTTGGCCGAAGATGTTTGCTTCAGTGACTGGCTGCAGGCGAGGAAGAAACCCTCGCTGCTCCGGGGAATCTTCTACGATCTGGATTCGACAATATGGCCGGACCAATCAGGCCCGCTGATGCGCCGTGCGATGGACCTGATCTCCAGCTGCCGGGTGGTTGGCTTGCTGGAGCGGCAGGAAGAATCCGTGCAGCTTCTGTGTTACCGGCTAGGCCTGCTGCCGCCACCGCGCCCGCCCCGCATCAACGCAGGCCGGCATCCTGCGGCCAAGACCGCACTGACCGCAGAGGAGAAGGCGTTGGCAGAGGATTTCTCACGGGAGGATCGGGAGATTTACGCCCACGCGGAGGCTGTTTTCCTCAGCCAAATGGAGCAAATGGACCGTGAGCTTTGGGGAGATTCCAAGATACGGGGCATTCAGGCCCGCCAGGCGGAATTGGAGCGGAGGTATTGGGAGCGCTGCTCCTGGGTCCGCCGTTCGGTGCTGGATTACCCTTTTGACCAGCCGCTGGTCGGCTGGGGCTGGCATCAGCGGGAGCAGTCTCCAGGAGATTTTCCGGCCTGCTTCCGCTGGACCGGTGCCGAAGAGGAATCGGTCATCTGGCTTCCTTTGGACCGCACCCAGCCGCTGGAAATCGAAGTGGAAACGGCCAATAGCCTGAGCCCCGGGGACCCGCCCTTTTTCTTGGCGGTGGATGGAGAGGTTCTGGATTTGCGGCGCGTGGATCGATCCAAGGGCTCCGCAGTTGCCGGAAGATGGATGGCGAATCTGCCGGAGGCCGCCGTGCCTCTGGTCCGCCCGGCTTCCGCCCTCAGTTTCCGCGCCAAGGCATGCGCATGTCCCAGTGACTTGGATGCTTCCAGTCTCGATTCGCGCCAGCTGGGCGTGGCGGTCCGATCGATCCGGGTGCGTCGGTGGAAACGGCGCAAGGGGCTGATCCGTGCCCTCTTCGGCAGCGGATGAGGGGCATTTTGAGCCGCACCTTGCGGGCCTCAGGTCCAGTGTCCGCGGGCTCCCGTGGGTGGGATTGTGGCAGGGGAGTGACGCTGAGCGCGGGGCCACTTTTCCATTTTCATTTGCGGAGGCGCCATTAGCCTCTCCGGCGATGCCCAAACGCGACGATCTCCATAAAATCCTGCTCATTGGCTCCGGCCCCATCGTCATCGGCCAGGCCTGCGAATTTGACTATTCCGGCGTTCAGGCCTGCAAGGCCCTGCGTGAGGAAGGCTACGAGGTGGTGCTGATCAACAGCAACCCGGCCACCATCATGACCGACCCGGAGTTTGCCGCCCGCACTTACATCGAGCCGATCACCCCCGAAGCGGTGGAGATGGTCATCGCCAAAGAAAAGCCGGACGCGCTCCTGCCCACCCTGGGCGGACAGACCGCGCTGAACACCGCCATGGCCCTTTACAAAAACGGCGCCCTGGCCCGCCACAATGTCCAGATGATCGGGGCCAACGCCGAGGCCATCACCAAGGGTGAAGACCGCCAGATTTTCAAGGACTGCATGATCAAAATCGGCCTGGATGTGCCCAAGTCCGGCGTGGCCAAGTCCGTCGCCCAGGCCCTGGAAATTGTCGAACAAATCGGCGGCAAATACCCGGTTATTTCCCGCCCCGCCTTCACGCTGGGCGGCACCGGCGGCGGCATTGCCTACAACCGCAAGGAATTCGAGGAACTGGTCGCCCGCGGCCTGGACCTTTCCCCCACGGGCGAGACCCTGATCGAGGAGTGCCTTCTTGGCTGGAAGGAATACGAGATGGAAGTCATGCGCGACCGCGCGGACAACTGTGTCGTCATCTGCTCGATCGAGAATTTCGACCCCATGGGGGTTCACACCGGCGATTCCATCACCGTGGCCCCTGCGCAGACGCTGACCGACAAGGAATACCAGCGGATGCGTGATGCTTCCTTTGCAGTCATCCGTGAGATCGGCGTGGAAACGGGAGGATCGAACATCCAGTTTGCCGTTGATCCCAAGTCCGGGCGGATGATCGTCATCGAGATGAATCCCCGCGTCTCGCGTTCCTCCGCCCTGGCCTCCAAGGCCACCGGCTTCCCCATCGCCAAGATCGCGGCCAAGCTGGCCGTGGGCTATACCCTGGACGAGCTGCGCAACGACATCACCCAAGAGACGCCGGCCTCGTTCGAGCCGACGATCGACTACGTGGTGACGAAAATTCCGCGCTTTACCTTTGAGAAATTCCCCGGCGCCGATGCCACACTCACCTCACAAATGAAGAGCGTGGGTGAAGCCATGGCCATCGGGCGCACCTTCAAGGAATCTTTCCAGAAGGCGGTCCGCTCGCTCGATCTCAAGGGCAAAGACGGCACCCTGGCCTTCGGCACGCCGCGGGAGCGGGAGCCGGTCGAGCTGATCAAGACCAAGCTGCGCACGCCCAACCACCAGCGGTTCTGGTGGATCAGCCATGCCCTGCAATGCGGCTTCAGCGTGGCGGAAATCCATGCCCTCACCGCGATCGATCCCTGGTTCCTGGAGAACCTCAAGCAGCTGCAGGATCTGGCGGTGGAACTGGAGCAGGCAGACCTCCTTGATGCCGGGCAGCTGCCTTTGCTGGAAAAGGCCAAGAGCTACGGATTTTCCGATGTCCAGCTCGCCCGCCTGCAAATCCAAAATCCAAAATCCAAAATCCAAAATGAACGTGATCTCGCACTGGCGCTCCGCGCCCACCGCAAGACACATGGCTTGGTGGCCTCCTTCCGCCTGGTGGACACTTGCGCGGCCGAGTTCGAAGCCTACACGCCTTACTTCTACTCCACCTACGACCGAGGCGACAACGAGGCCAAGCGCACGGACAAAAAGAAAATCATCATCCTCGGCGGCGGCCCCAACCGCATCGGCCAGGGCATCGAGTTCGACTACTGCTGCGTCCACGCCAGCCTTTCCCTGCATGAGGCCGGATTCGAGACCGTGATGGTCAATTCCAACCCCGAGACCGTTTCGACCGATTACGACATCTCCGACAAGCTCTACTTCGAGCCTTTGACCGTCGAGGACGTGCTCAACATTTACGAAACCGAGAACATCGACGGGAAGGTTCATGGTGTCATCGTGCAATTCGGCGGGCAAACCCCGCTGAACCTGGCCGCCGATCTGGCCGCGGCCGGCGTCCGCATCATCGGCACCCCGGTGGAAGCGATCGAGCGGGCGGAAGACCGCCAGCTCTTCCAGCAGATGCTGCACAAGCTGGGCCTGCGCCAGCCGGCCAACGCCACCGCCATCGGCGAAGAACAGGCCCTCCAGGGCGCCAACGCCACCGGCTATCCCGTCCTCATGCGCCCCTCCTTCGTTCTCGGCGGGCGGGCCATGCAGATCGTTTACAATGATGAGGAACTCAAAGACTACCTCCGCCGCAATGGCGAAGCCATCGGGGAGCGCCCCATTCTCCTGGACCAGTTCCTGGATGATGCCACTGAAGTCGATGTGGACTGCATCGCCGACGGCAGCGATGCGGTGATCGGCGCGATCATGGAGCACATCGAGCGTGCCGGCGTGCACTCCGGCGACAGCGCCTGCGCCATCCCGCCCTACTCGCTCAAGCCCGCGGTGGAAGAGGAAATCCGCCGCGCCACCCTGGCCATGGCCAAGGAACTCGGCGTCAAAGGCCTGATGAACGTCCAGTTCGCGGTGCAAAACGACGTGGTTTTTGTCCTCGAAGTCAACCCCCGCGCCTCCCGCACGGTGCCCTTTGTTTCCAAAGCCATCGGCCATCCCCTGGCCAAATACGCTTCCCTGATCATGGCCGGGCGCACCCTCAAAGACCTGCGCTTCACCCGCGAGGTCAAGCCCAAGACCTTCAACATCAAGGAGGCGGTGTTCCCCTTCAACAAATTCCGCGGCGTGGACATCCTGCTCGGACCGGAAATGAAATCCACCGGCGAGGTGATGGGGATCGACACCGATTTCGGCGCCGCCTTTGCCAAGAGCCAGATGGCGGCCGGCTCCGCCCTGCCCCTTTCCGGAAAAGTCTTCGTCAGCGTCCGGGATGCGGACAAGCCGGCCATCGTGGAAATTTCCCGCGAGCTGGCCGCCATGGGCTTCACCATCTGCAGCACCAGCGGCACCGCCACCGCGCTCAAAGATGCCGGCGTGCCCGTGGAGGAGCTGCACAAGCTCAACGAGGGGCGCCCGAACGTCATCGATCTGATGGAAAACGGCGAGCTGGCCCTCCTGCTCAATACACCTCACGGTCCGGTGGCGCGCACCGACGAGGTGCGCATCCGCACCACCGCGCTTTACCACAAAGTGCCGGTCATCACCACCATCGCCGCGGCCCATGCCTCGGTGCAGGGCATCCGCTCGATGAAGAAGAACGGCCTCAGCGTCTATGCGCTGCAGGACGTGCACCGGGGATAGGGCGGGCGCTTATTTGAGGGCGCCCAGCTCGCGGTGGAAGCCGCGGGCAAAATCGCGCAGCACGGAGGCGTGGCGCCCGGCAGGCAGCACATCCAGGGATTTGTCGGCTTTTTCCAACAAGTCCTGGGCTTTACGCACCGCGTATTTGTGCCCCCCGGCGGCGGCCACCTGGCGGACCAGCGCCTCGCGGTCCGCATCCCCCCCGTGGACGATGGAGTCGGCCGCACGTTCGAGTTCCGCCGGCCCCAGCTGGGAGAGCAGGTGCAGCACGGGAAGGGTCAGCTTTCCTTTTTTCAGATCCGTGCCCAGGGTCTTGCCGAAGCCCTCTTCGGTGCCGAAGAGGTCCAGGCAGTCATCATAGATTTGATAGGCCGTGCCGATGGCTTCTCCGTAGCCGCGGAGGGCATCGACCGCGGAGGGGCCGGCCTGGTTGAGGCGGGCGGCCAGCTCCGTGGAGACGCGGAAGAGGGCCGCGGTTTTCATGGAGATGATCCGCAGGTAGTCCGGCACGGAGAGCTTGAAGTCGTAGCGGCGCTGGGTCTGGAGGATTTCTCCGGTGCAGACCTCATTGGCGGCATCGGCCACGGCACGGGAGATGGCCGGGTCATCGAAGCGGGTGCAAAGCTTGAGGGCGTGGGCGAAGAGGCAGTCCCCCAGGAGGACGGAGATTTCCGTGCCCCATTTGGAATTCATGGTGGGCCGGGCGCGGCGGATTTGGGCGTTGTCCAGCACGTCATCGTGGATCAGGGAGGCCAGGTGGATCAGTTCGATGATGACCGCGAGATCGATCTGGTCCTCGCTGATGTCACCCGTGGCCCCGGCGGCCAGGAGGACGAGGGCGGGGCGGAGGCGCTTGCCGCTGCTCTCGGCGGCGTATTCCACATAGCCGGTGATCCCGGGATCAAAAGCGTCGGCTTGGGCGCGGATGCGGGCCTCCACGCGGTCCAGGCCGGGTTTGACGGGCTCCAGGAAGGTTTTGATGGCCAGTTGATGTTGAAGGCGGGGGGCCTGCTGGAGCGGGGGGGTCATGGAAGTCTCCTGATTGTGATAACCCACGCTAATTTTTTGAAGCATAAAGTCAAATTAGGTAAGGCTTATGCATGGTTCAGACGGGCTAATAGAAGCACCCCAGGCCTGGCTTGAAACGGAAGCGACGCTCCTGTCGCTTCATTCCTTGAGGCAAAGCGGCGTTGATCCGCAAGGAACGCGGACGTCCTGTCCGCTGTGCCGGACATCTTGTCCGGCACGAGTGAAGTCAAAGACGACCGGACGGGACGTCCGCCCGCACGGACAAGATGTCCGCGTTCCTTTTTTTCTACAAACCCATCGCAAAAGCCAGGCTGGCCAAGCGGGCGGCCTCTGCGTAACTTCACCGGCTTATGGGTCGCCAATGGCTGCATGCAAAGCGCGCGGTGGCGGGACTGAAAAAGTCCCAGGCCACCGGGAAACTGGTCCGGGAAATCTCCATCGCCGCCCGCCAGGGGGGGCCCGACCCGGCGATGAATGCACGGCTCGCCGCTGTCCTGGAAAAAGCCCGCAAGGAAAGCGTCAACAAGGACGCCCTCCAGCGTGCCATCAACAAAGGCGCCGGCATCGGCGATGAAAAAATGGTCATCGAGCAGGTGACCTTCGAGGGCTACGCCCCCCACAAAGTGCCCGTGATTGTCGAAGTGCTGACCGACAACAACAACCGCACCGCTCCGGAAATCCGCGTGCTCTTCAAGAAAGGCCAGCTGGGCGCGGCGGGCAGCAACAAATTCCTCTTCGACCACGTGGGGTTGGTGGAAGCCCATCATGCCGACGCCGTGTCCGACCGCGAGGCGGCGGCGATCGAGGCCGGGGCCAACGAGGTCGAGCCCCTTACCGCGGAGCAGAACGATGACATCCCGGAAGGGGCCTGTGGGGCCCGCTTCATCTGCGACCGCACGGCCATTCACGGCGTTTCCCAATGGCTGTCGGGCAATGGCTGGACGGTCGTCACCAGTGAAATGGGCTACCTGCCCAAGCAATTCCCGGAATTGACCGAGGAGCAGCGCGCGGAAGTGGGCGAGTTCCTCCAGGCCCTGGACGACCACGACGATGTCCACCGCGTCTGGGCGGCCCTGCGCTGAAGCCTTTTTCCAACTCCTTTTTCCCTCACCCATTTATGATCCAACTCGCCATCATCGGCACCGGGGGCATGGCCAACCACCAGGCCCAGAAATTCCAGGAAATCAAGGGCGTGCGCCTGGCCGCCGCGTGTGACATCGACCCGCAGCGGGCCAAGGCCTTTGCGGAAAAATACGGCATCCCCAAGGTTCATACGGACTACAAGGAATTGCTGAAGGACAGGGCCATTGACGCGGTGAGCAATGTCACCTCGGATGCGTTCCACGCGCCGATTTCGATCGCCGCCCTGAAAGCGGGCAAGCACGTGCTGTGCGAAAAGCCGCTGGCGTTGGATTACCCCGAAGCGCGCAAGATGGTGGAGGCCGCACGCAAGTCCGGGAAAATCAACATGGTGCAGTTTTCCTACCGGAGTTCCTCGGCCTGGCTCAAAGCCCAGCAGATGGTGCAGTCCGGCAAGCTCGGGACCATCACCCACTTTGAGGCCTCTTACCTCCAGAGCTGGCTGGTTTCGAACGCCTGGGGGGACTGGAAAACGCAAAGCGCCTGGCTGTGGCGCCTGGACAGCTCCAAGGGCAGCAAAGGCGTGCTTGGGGATGTGGGCGTGCACATCATCGACTTTGCCACCGCCGTGGCCGGGGACGTGGCGGAGGTCAACTGCCGCCTGAAGACTTTCACGGACATCAAGGGCAAAAAGCGGGCCGGCTACACCCTGGATGCGAACGATTCCGCCGTGATGCATTGCGCCCTGGCCGGCGGCGCCACGGGGGTGATCCACACCACGCGTTTTGCCTCCGGCTTCCACAACCGGGTTTTCCTGCGCGTCCACGGCACCCGCGGCGCCCTGGAGATCGATTTGCGGAAATCCTACAGCATCCTCCGCGTCTGCCTGGGTCCGGATGTGCACAAGGAAGAGTGGAAGGAAATCGACTGCAAGGGTGCGCCGAACATGTTCCAGCGCTTTATCAAAAGCATCCAGACAGGCAGGAACGACCAGCCGGACTTCGCCCGCGGGGCCGCGGTGCAAAAGGTGCTGGACGCCTGCTTCACCTCCGACCGTACCGGGCGCACGGTCAAGCTCTGAGAGGAGCGGAAGAACCTGCAAGCCGTTTTAACGCAGAGGCGCAAGTCCGCTAAAGCGGACCGCAAAGAACGCAGAGTAAGGATCGCCCAAGTGCTGTTCCCATCCATCGCATGCGTATCCTGATCGCACCGGATAAATTCAAAGGCACGCTGACGGCGCGTGAAGCGGCGGAAGCGCTGGCCGCGGGCTGGAAGCGGGCGGACCCGCGCGCCCGCCTGGACCTGGCGCCGCTGGCGGATGGCGGGGATGGTTTTTTGGAAGCGCTGGTCACCGCCTGCCGGGGAAAAATCGAAGAGGTCCGCGGCGTGGAGGATGCCTTGTTCCGCAAGCGCCGGGTGCCGCTGGGCTGGCTCGACCGCGGGCGCACGGCGGTGATTGAGATGGCCCGGGTCTGCGGGCTGGCGCAGTTGGAGCCTCAAAAGAGAAATCCGGAAGCCACCACCACCTTCGGCCTGGGCCGGCTCATCCGCCATGCTTCCGGACGCGGGGCGCAGCGCATCCTGCTGGGACTGGGCGGGAGTGCGACTCACGATGCCGGCATGGGGCTGGCGGCGGGACTGGGATTCCGATTTTTAGACCGGCGGGGCAAGGTGCTGGAACCCGTAGGGGAGAATCTGGGCCGGGTGGTCCGGATCGATCCAGCAAAGCGGCGGTCTGTGCGCGGCGTCGTCGCCGCGGTTGATGTGGACAACCCATTGTGTGGTCCGCGCGGAGCGGCCAGGGTATTCGCGCCGCAGAAGGGTGCCTCGGCGGCCATGGTGCGGCGGCTGGAGGCCGGGACACGGGTTTTTGCCGCCCTGGCCGGAGCGCGTGCGGCGCTGGAGCCGGGCGCGGGGGCAGCTGGAGGCGCGGCTTATGGCCTGCTGGTTTTTTGCGGGGCCTCGATGCAGCCGGGATTCGGCCTGGTGGCAGAAGCTTTGGACCTGGAGGCGCGGGTTCGGCGGGCGGATTTGATTCTCACGGGAGAAGGCTGCCTGGATGCGCAAACCACCCATGGCAAAGCCCCGGAGCAGCTGCGGCGCCTGGCCCGCGCGGCGGGCAAGCCAGTGCTGGCTTTTGCCGGGGCCGTCCGCGGGGCTCATGCGTTCGATGCCGCGCTCCCGCTCATGCGGCCCGGCGTGCGGCGTGAAGATGCCGAAACCCATGCCGCCCTGATGCTGGACGCCGCAGCGGCCGAAGCCGCCGCCGTTTGGGAAATGGCTTCCAGGTAAAAATAGTTAGAACAGAAGGAAGCGAAGAGCGCCGAGGAAGGGCAGGGAAGGCTTTTGGAACAGGAGGCAAATGAGCCCGCGGAGCGGGGCTGCTTCAAGCTGCAAACTTGAAGCCTGAAACGTGAAACCTGGAACCGGCCTTTTCACCGCCACCTGCGCCAAAGGCCACGGCGGGCGGCGGAGTTCATGCCGCAGCTCCTGGTTCAAAGAGCTCTGGTCTTTCGGGAAACTTGGCCAGCATGGTCCCGCCAATGCCGAGCAAAGAGGAGATGATGAATCCTGTGGGATTCTGACCCAGAACCAGCAGCTTGGCTATGATCAGGACGAGCAGGCCGATCAAGATGGTGTAGAGAATGTTCATCTTAGGTTTTGTGTTTGTTAAGTTGGATTACACGGAGAAAGCTCAGCGGGCTGCTCCGGCCGGTTCACCCATCGCTTCCTCGTTGCTTTTCGAGTGGGCCAGTTCGTTGAGGGCCTCATTGGCGCCTTTCTCCTCGCTCAGGATTTCTTTTAACAGGGAAGCTGCCTTTTTGCTGCCGAGCCATTCGGCCCATTCATGGAGGCAGCCGTAAGTGGCCATTTCGTAATGTTCGATTTTTTGGGCCGCAGCAACAAGGGCGGCATTGATGGCGGGGGAACCTTTGAACTCCTCCGCCATTTCATCACCCTCTTTGAGAAGGCCCAATGTGGCTTCACAGGTTGCGCCTTTGGGCTTGAGATCGAAGCAGGCGAAAACCGTTTCCAGTTTGCTGATGTGGCCTTTTGTCTCTTCGAGGTGGGTGGCAAAGGCCGCTTTCAGATCACTGCAAGTCGCAGCCTTGGCCATGTGGGGCAGTGCTTTTGCGATCCGCTTTTCGGCGTCGTAGATGTCGGCGAGTTCGGCCAGGAATAAAGTTTTTAGATTTTTCACGGTAGTAATGGGTGGTTTGAGTTTGAATGAAATACTCCCGTGGCCGGGCCGCCTTGGCCGCGGGAGCGTTTCGGTTGGGCTTATCTTTTTCCGATGAGATCGCGGCGATCGGCTTCCTGGGTGGAACAAGTGTTGCCGGGAGTGCAGCAATCGCTGTTCATTTCATCTTTGGACGATTTGGGAGTGGAGGAATCGGCGACGGTGCAGATGTCCTCGGCTCCGGCGTGGTCGAAGATTCGCTTCGCGCGGGCAATTTCATCCGAGTTTTCCGTGTGGACCGAGATGAGGATGTTGCCTTCCTTCAGTTTGCCCTCGTAGCGCTTGGCCTCGAGTTCGGGGATGCCCATGCCGACGAGGCCGCCGGCAATTCCGCCCACGGTGGCGCCGATTGCGGCACCGCTGAGGGCGGCAATGATGGGGCCTGCGGCGATGAACGGCCCCACTCCGGGAATGGCGAGCGCGCCGATCCCGGCGATCCATCCGAGGGCCCCTCCGACGACTCCGCCTGTGCTGCCGCCGACGACAGCGCCTTCGGGAGCCTTGGTGTGTTTTTCGTGCGCGAAGTCGTGGGCGGATCCGCGGTCGGAAAAGAGCGCAGAGATGTCGCTGTTGGAGAAGTTGGCGGCTTTGAGCTGATCGACGATTTGTTCAGCCTGAAGGCGTGAGGTGGCTATGCAGAATACGGATTTTTTTGACATGATGGTTGGGCTCTGTTTGTTGTTGCTTCTGGGCGGGTGAGATGAGTTAGTTGGCGGAGGCGCTGCGGATTTCGAGTTGATTGTCCGTATGCTCCGCCGACGCGATCCGGGTGGCGATTTCGCCAATAATTCGTTTCTCGTCTGCCGAGTTGACCGGTCCGCGGAGCGTGACATGGCCCTGGCGGGTGATGATTTTCACGTTCTTCGCATTTGCCGAAAGGCCTTTCAGATCGGTAATCTCCCTGCGTATCCGGGCTGTTATGTCGATGTCCGCCCCGCTGCCGCCCTGATCGAGTGGAGTGAGGGTCTGTTGATCGCGATCCCGCTCGTTGCGGGCTGTATTGTCCGGCTGCGTGGCCGATGTTTTGGGGGAGCCAGTGGCTTCATTTGCATTTGAGCCGGAACGCAGTTTTTCGGCTTTATCAAGGTGGGCTTGCAGTTTGGGCAGCATTTTCGCCGCCCAGGCCTTTACGTCGCGGTCCTCCGAGTCTTCGGAGGCCTCTTTGAAATTTTTCACGCACTTCTTGTGGCTGCTGGAAATCATGGAGAGGAATTCTTTGTCGAAGTCCGCCCCGCTGGCTTGATCCAGTTTTTCCTGGATGTCTTGGTGCTTCGCGGCGGGCTTCGTTGGCAGTGAAATGCCTTTGCGGGCAGCAAGGACCGCGAGTTCGGTGTTGGACTTGGTGTGATCGGCGGCGAGCATCCTGGCGAAGGCTTTGACTTCCTTGTGCTGGGCTTTTGTTCCGCCGAGTTTGGCCGCCTCAACCAAGGCGGTGCCAGCGGCGGCTTCGTCTTGAATGAATTGGGCGTCTGCGGAGCTGAGTTGTGTTTTTGCATCCACTGCCCGGACATTGGATCCGGGGAGAAAGGCGGCTGCGAGTGCCAGTGCCAGAGTGGAGAGGAGGTTTCCTGATATCCGTTTTTGTTCTTTCATCGGTTGCACCTTATGGGCTTGAGGATGTTCCAGCCATGGGGTTGAACCCTACCCGGCTCGGTGCAAGCGGGGCCGCTTTGGCCTGCCATCCAAGTGTGCCGGGGCATTCTTCCAAAGAGGGATTGAGCTGAAGCGAGCCGGAGGTCAGATGATGAAACCGGTGGGACGGGTGGGGAGGCAAGAGAACCAGGTCTCATGCGAAGGCGCGGAGGGCGCGGAGAGGAGCTGCTTCAAGCTGCAAACTTGAAGCCTGAAACGTGTAACCCGGAACCGGCCCCCTTCGCGGCCTCCTGTGCCCAGGCTGCGGTGCGCCAGGCTATCGCGCGATCCGCCGTCGCTGAAGCTAGGGCGAGACAAGCGAGCGCGCTCCTACGGGTAGGTCTAGGAAAGCAAGACAAAGGAGTTAGGGTTCAGCGGGGGCGGAGTCTTTGAAAAGTTTTTTGTATTCCCCGTAGCCCTCTTTTTCGAGGTCTTCGACGGGGATGAAGCGGAGGACGGCGGAGTTCATGCAATAGCGCAGGCCGGTGGGGGCCGGGCCGTCGTCGAAAACGTGGCCCAGGTGGGCATCGCTGCTGGCGGATCGGACCTCGGTGCGGATCATGCCGTATTGGGTGTCTTTATGCTCGGTCACCTCTTTGGGGTCGAGCGGGCGAGTGAAGCTGGGCCAGCCGGTGCCGGAGTCGAACTTGTCTTTGGAACTGAAGAGGGGCTTGCCGGTGACGATATCGACATAGAGGCCGGGCTTCTTGTTGTCATGGTATTTGTTCCGGAAAGGCGGCTCGGTGCCGTCTTCGTAGGCGATGTGGAATTGTTCCGGGGTGAGTTTGGCTTTGATTTCTTCGAGGCTCATGGGGGGTTTGGGCGTGCGGTGGGGGGTGGGGGATTCGGACGCGCAGGCGGTGAAGGCGCCGGCTGCGGCCAGGAGCAGGGAGAGGGAAGAGGGGAATTTCATGCTATCCGTAGGAGGTTCGAACCGCCATTTTAATCCCATGACCGCTCCTGAGCAAATCGCCCTGCTGGGCGAGGAGGTGGCCATCCGCTGGGCGGATGGCAGGGAAAGCTTTTACCCGATGGCGTATCTGCGGGAGATGTCGCCCAGTGCGGAAAACATGGGTGAGACCGACCTGCTGGAGAACCGCTACGGGGGGGATGGCACGGCGAAATACCCCGGGGTGCGCGTGACGGGGTGGGGGATCATTGGCGGGTATGCGGTGCAGTTTCATTTCAGCGATGGGCACAACACCGGGCTCTTCACCTACGATTACCTGCGCAAGCTGGCGGATCGGGCCTGAAGTGCTGAAAGGCAGGGGTTCACCGCAAAGAGCGCGAAGGACGCGAAGCTGGAGCCTAGAAGTCATCTCAAAAATAGAGCAAGTCCGCGTTGCGAGTGCCACCGGCCCGAACCCTAGGAGGAACGACCGAGCATATATGAAATCAGGAGTGTCCGGCTATAAGTCCCACAACTGCATTTGGTTATGAGTCACAGGCATTAGATTATTGGGATGAGGTTCTGTAAGTAGTTCATGGAGAGGCATTTTCTCAAAAGGATGAACGCTCAAA
>Ga0209172_10002218_pt1 | contig 35605 bp, 37 predicted proteins | sample LarsenN4metaG_FD_184113 | JGI IMG/M metagenome (GOLD analysis project Ga0209172, IMG submission 184113) | Hot spring sediment bacterial and archeal communities from British Columbia, Canada, to study Microbial Dark Matter (Phase II) - Larsen... ... | reverse complement strand
CGTGCCCAAAATCGCTCGGTGTTGGAGTATTTAGTGCAAGCGTGTCGTGCCTCTCGCCAAGGTCTACCAGCACCCTCTTTGCTACCGATTCAAGACTGCACCCCCTGAACGGTTACAATTTTTCTTAGATTAATTTTTGTGGTTTTTAACTCTCAGTTAATTTGGTGAGTCACCTGTCTCCACTCTCTGGTCAATACAGCAAGCGTTTACAGCTCGCAGTCGATATTCTAAACGAAACAGCGCGAAGGAGCCGATTGTGAAAATTGATAAGGCAAATGCCCCGTTCCTATCCGTAATTGTTCCCGTGTATAACGGCGAGAAAACACTGGCATTTTGCTTAGATGCGATCGCTCAGTCTGACTATAGCTTGTGGGAGTTGATTGTGGTTGACGATGGCTCAACCGATCGATCCGCTTTTCTGGCAGAGCGTTTTCCAGCGTTAGTTGTGCGATCGGCTGAACAACAGGGAGCTGCCGCTGCGCGAAACTACGGTGCCCAACTTGCGAGAGGAAACTATTTATTCTTCATCGACGCAGACTGTGAAGTCCATCCTGATACCTTCTCTCGCATGGTTGCCTTTTTGCAACGTCATCCTGAAGCGGACGCTGTTTTTGGATCCTATGATGATGCGCCCAAACCGCGAGGGTTTGTCGCCCAGTATCGCAACTTGCTGCACCACTACGTCCACCAAACCGGATCTGAAGAAGCCTCGACGTTTTGGACAGGCTGCGGGGTCGTGAAACGATCAATGTTTCAAAAAGTTGGGGGCTTTAACCCTCAAATGCGAATGTTAGAAGACATTGATCTGGGCTACCGGATCCGGCGGGCAGGCGGCAAGATCTGTTTAGCCAAGCATGTTCAGGTGAAGCACCACAAAGAATGGAATCTCTTCTCCATGATCAAAACCGATGTGTTAGATCGGGGCATTCCCTGGACGCGGATGCTGCTCAGCCAACCCTCTGGTTTAGTTGATGATTTGAATCTTCAGGTTTCTAGCCGTTTGAGCGTCTTGGCGGCTTACACGTTGCTGCTGCTACTGGCAAGTGGGTTGTTGATGCCAAAACTCTTGCTGTTGTCGCTCCTTGCTCTGGCAGCTTTGCTGCAACTCAACTGGCACCTCTACTGCTTTTTTAATCGCAAACGGGGTGGCTTATTTAGTGTCGGGGCGATCGTCCTGCACTGGATTTACTATCTCTATTGCGGCGTTTCGTTTGGTTGTGGCGTTGTGTTACATTGGCTCGACAATCGGCAGCAAAAGCCGTTTGTGGTTAAGTCTCAAGGAGAAGCATCTTGGCGGACTTGGTGACAACCGGACCACTTGTTTCCGTTATTATTCCAGCCTATAACGCGGCTACGTTTCTACCTCGCACACTGGAATCAGTGTTAAAGCAAACCTACACGAATTTAGAAGTCCTCGTGATTGACGATGGCTCGACGGATGAGACGTGTGAGATTGTGCAGCAGTTTGTTCAGCGCGATCGCCGAGTTTGCCTTTTGAGACAAGCCAATGCTGGAGTTGCCGCTGCCCGTAATCTCGGCATTCAGCAAGCGAAGGGTGAGTTCATTGCGCCCATTGATGCGGATGACCTCTGGTATCCCGATAATATTGCGGCTCAAGTACAGTGCGCGATCGCAGGCGGAGAACCTGTAGGAGTCGTTTACTCCTGGTCGGTCTACATTGACGAAACCGATCAACCGTTAGGAGGGGTGCGAGCCTTTAAGATTGAGGGGAATGTCTTTTTGACGCTGCTCTGCCACAACTTTTTAGGCAATGCCAGTGCCTCACTCATCCGTCGTTCCTATCTGGATCAATCGGGGCTATATGACCCAGAGTTACGCGCTCAACAAGCCCAAGGCTGTGAAGATTGGGATGTCTACCTGCGCTTGGCAGAACATTGCGAGTTTCGAGTTGTGCCCCAGTTGCTGGTTGGTTATCGCAAACTAATGACGAGTATGTCACGCGACTATACCGCGATGGCAAAGTCTTATCGGCTGGTGTTGCAAGGGATTCGATCGCGCCATCCTGAACTCTCAGAGCGGTTGTTTCGCTTGTCGCTCGGCAACTTCTATATGTACCTGGCCTATGAGTGCGATCGCGCGGGCGATCGATCCAACACGCGATTTTGGTTGCGACAAGCACTCAGCGCTGATCCATTCACTCCACTGCTGCGACCCAGCTTATACCGCCTTTTATTCAAAGCATGGCTTGCTGCAACTCCGACATTAGAATCGGCACCGCAACCTCAGCCAGTCGCGCCGCTCAAAGCTTATGTACCCAGTCACCCTACCCTCAAACAGCAGCTTACAATTCAACTGATGATTTCAATTGGGCTACTCTTTCACTGGATGCTGCCGTTCATCGCCAAGTTTCCATTTTTCCACTCAAAGCGCGATCGCTACGAGTGGACTGCTGAGTAAAAATCTCAACGCTCAAACACTAAACCTTGTGACGCTTTTGGTGCCAGTTCCAGGCGTGCGTGATGATGGACTCAATATCTGGGTAAACAGGTTTCCAACCCAACGTTTGAATGGCTCTCTCACTGCTGCCAACCAAGGCGGGTGGGTCTCCAGGGCGGCGATCGCACTCCACCGCCGGAATTTCGCAGCCTGTAATCGCCCGTGCGGTATCAATCACTTGCTTCACCGAAAAGCCACTGCCATTTCCCAGGTTAAAGACTGTGCTTGCACCACCGTCGATCAGGTACTGTAGCCCTAAAACATGGGCATCGGCCAGGTCGCACACATGGATATAGTCGCGAATGCAGGTGCCGTCTGGAGTTGGGTAATCGGTTCCAAAAATCGAGATCGCTTGGCGTATCCCCAAAGCGGTTTGCAACACCAGCGGAATCAGATGGGTTTCAGGATTGTGATCTTCGCCGAGTCGCCCTAGCGGGTCAGCTCCGGCAGCGTTGAAATAACGGAAACAAACCGATCGCAAACCATAGGCAACCCCAAAATCAGCCAAAATCCGCTCGACCATGAGCTTGGTCATCCCGTAGGGATTGATTGGGCTTTGGGGGTGATCTTCGGGGATAGGCACCGTTTTCGGAATGCCGTAGGTCGCGCAAGTAGACGAAAACACGAACTTATCAATCCCGGCGGCAACCATTGCCTCTAGCAAGGTCAGCGTGCCCACGACATTGTTGCGGTAATACTTATCGGGCTCACTGACAGATTCACCTACATAAGCATAGGCCGCAAAGTGAATCACCGCACCGATATTATAGTCAGCAAAAATTTTGTCAAGCAGAGCGCGATCGTTGGTGTCTCCCTCAATAAAGTCAACTTTGAGAACATTATCAACAATATCTCGATGGCCATAGACCAGGTTATCTAACACCACAACCCGGTAGCCTGCTCGCTGGAGCGCCAACACCCCATGCGAACCGATGTATCCGGCACCACCGGTTACCAAAATGGCTTGATCAAACGACATTGCGAATCCCTATTTTTTAGATAAAGAACAATGGAAAAGCTACGAAATAGAGCCACCCTAATTAATGGAAAAGATAGAACCCGGTGGAAGAGGAGACGACATTTAACGAACGCGGTTGCCTGCTTTAAGACTAACCTGCCGCTAATATCTGGAAATCAACCACAAGTAAGGGCAAGACTCTAATAAAAGTGTCTGCCTCCTAAACAACTTGCGATCCAGAAATTTTTATCTATAAAGAAAAATTCAATAAAACAGCTAGCACCCATTATGAGATTTTTAACAAGATTAGTGGTTCAGCTGTCTATCGTCGTGTAGTAAGCCGAATTATTAATCTATTCTTTACAAACTGGAGCAATGAATGTGAAAGTTGCAAAAGCTTAAGCTAACGTCCTTGATCAAGTGGGACTTTAGACTAAACGCAATTTTCTACTATATGTAAGGGCAAACAGCTGTCTGCCCCCCCTAAATGGGGTGTATTTTTGAAATTAGTCCAAACTCCAGTGATCAAGAAACCGGGACTTCATCGTTCAAGGGATAGTCGCGATCGCCCCAACCACTACAGATGCGTTGTTTGCGCCCGACTGCACCAACGGAACAAGACTCTAGCCAGCGCTTTAGGATTATGACGCACTAAACCCGTCTGCTCATCTTCATCCATCACATTCGCCATCAACACACGCCGCTGCAACTGGTCAATCACATCGCGATCAAGCGGCACCGGATTGGAATTCTCTTGGGCGTAGCGAATCAGTGCTTTTGCAGAAGGCGAATTACGCTGAACTAAAACGGCATCAAATAACTGCTTACCACAGGCTTTATCGATCGCCCGAATATGATCACCCACACTATATCCCTGAGTTTCACCCGGTTGCGTCATGATGTTGCAGACATAAATCCGGGGAGCATCACTCGCATCGATCGCCGCTGCAATTTCGGGCACCAACAAATTGGGAATCACACTGGTATACAAACTACCGGGGCCAATCACAATGAAATCAGCCTCTCGAATCGCTTGCACCGCTTGCGGCAGCGCAGGTGGATTGGATGGGGTGCAACCTAACTCAACAATCTTGCCACCTGCTTCCGTAATCTGAGACTCGCCCTCAATATAGCGACCATCCGCCAACCGCGCCCATAGCCGCATGTCGCTCAACGTTGCAGGCAACACTTCCCCGCGCACCGCTAATACTCTAGAGCTAGCCGCGATCGCCTGCACCAGATCACCCGTGATGTCACTCATCGCGGTCAAAAACAGATTGCCAAAACTGTGCCCGGTCAAGCCATCCCCCGCTCGAAATCGGTATTGAAACAGTTCCGTCAGCAGTTTTTCTTCATCGGCCAGAGCTGCCAAACAGTTACGAATATCGCCCGGAGGCAACACCCCAATCTCACGTCGCAATCGACCTGATGAACCGCCATCATCGGCAACGGTCACAATCGCTGTAATGTTCGCACTATATTCCTTTAAACCACGCAGCAAAGTTGATAAACCTGTACCACCCCCGATCGCCACAATTTTAGGGCCACGATGCAAGCGTCGATGGGTCAAAAGCACATCCACCAACTCGGCATCGCCCCCCGGCATCAACGCCTCTGTAATAGAACCCAGCGTTCGGGTTTGGCCCCACCACACCAGCAGCAGACCAGAACCCATGACCAACGGGCCACTGATATAACTGGGAACAAGATCAGCAATCTTTTGCAGCAGCTGAGTCGTGTGAAAAACAGGTGTGAGCTTGATCCAAATAGCGAAGCCAAGCGTCGCTAGTAACACCCCGCTAGCACTTAAAAGCAACCACCGCTTAACCAGCAAACCGGGTGCTAACCACTTCACCCATTGATTCAATCGGTGTTGCTTACTCAGACTGCTATCAAGTCTCAGAACGTGGATTGCGTGTTTAATTAAACCGATTGTCATGATGGTTTAGGGATAGGAGAGACTCATCACACATTTAGGCCGATCATCAGATGTCTAGCAGCAGAATAACCTATGTTCTGATTTTCTACAGACAATTTCCTCTTTCCGAAGTAGGTCTTTGAGTGGAGACAAAAAGGGATGCGATCGCCAAAAACCAGCTAATTCAGACATCGTTTAGGGATCGGATTTGATTGCATAAGAAATGGTGATTGGCTGGCTTCATCATCTCTTCAAAAAAAACAACTAATTTTCTATATTTCCATCTATTTCGTTTTTCTAAATCATTTGCTATTGATATCGATTTACTGCTTCGATCCAACACAACTCCATACTCAAAACCTGTCCTTAAGTCCGGGAAAAATCAGCAAATATACGATTCCCATTCAACTCGTCATGCACGACACAAGGAAACTCAAAAGTTTGCTCTAGGATAAAGCGCAGCTCAGTCGTTTCTCTACTCATTTAGCTCCTCACATTTGATATGCAAACGATTACTCGCCCCGCTCAAACGGCTATCCCTGCAATCAGCCATCGCACAAAGATTGTTGCCACGCTTGGTCCGGCTAGTCGCTCGGTTGAAACTCTTCGGCAGATGGTGCAAGCAGGTATGAATGTTGCACGTCTAAACTTTTCGCATGGTAGCTATGAAGACCACGCTAAAACTATCAAAATGTTGCGTGACGTTTCCGAAGAATTTGATACCCCTGTGACGATTTTGCAAGATCTCCAGGGGCCAAAGATTCGAGTTGCCCAACTGCCAGGAGAAACGCTCGTCTTAACTGAGCATGAACTGGTGACGCTGATGCCCGACGACGGCATTTTGAGTGAACCCAACTGTTTTGCGATCGACTATCCCGATTTGGCAGAAGAGGCAACGCCGGGAACGCAGATTTTGTTAGACGATGGCTTACTAGAACTGCAAGTCGAAGCGATCGCCGGGGCAAATTTACGCTGTCGGGTGATTAAAGGCGGCATTTTGAAACCCCGCAAAGGCGTCAACCTACCGAGCTTAAATCTGCGCCTGCCATCGCTGACCGACAAAGACAAAGAAGATTTAGAGTTTGGCATTTCACAAGGGGTTGACTGGGTGTGTCTCAGCTTTGTGCGGCGGGCCGAAGACATTCTCAGTTTGCAAGCGTTGCTCACGTCAAAAGGCACCGATTTGCCCGTGATTGCCAAGATTGAGAAACCCCAGGCGATCGAAAATTTAGAGGCCATTCTAGAAGTCACAGACGGCATCATGGTGGCGCGAGGTGACATGGGGGTCGAAATCAGTCCAGCCAAGGTGCCACTTCTGCAAAAGCACATCATTCGACGGTGCAACCAAAAAGGCATTCCGGTGATTACGGCAACGCAAATGCTCGAAAGCATGATTCAAAATCCTCGACCGACCCGCGCCGAGGCGAATGATGTGGCCAACGCGATTCTCGATGGCACAGACGCAGTCATGTTGTCAGGTGAGTCGGCGGTGGGTAACTATCCAGTGCAGGCGGTTGCCATGATGGCCCTGATCGCGAACGAAGTTGAAAAGCAAGCCACGTTTAACCAGTACGCTGCCGATCGCGACGATGACACCCACGCAATTAGCGAAGGGCTGAATGTGATTGACCGCTTGCTGCCGTTGCGTTGTATTGTGGCCTTTACCACCAGTGGCTACACCGCTCGCCTGGTGGCTGAAGAACGTCCGCGCGCGCCAGTGGTCGCCTTAACCCCCAACATCGACGTTTACCATCGGCTCAACCTGATCTGGGGTGTAAAACCCCTGCTGCTGGACTATGAAGAGTCCTCATTTGAAAAGATTGTGAGCCAAGCAGAAGAGTACTTGTGCGATCGCAAGCTGGTTGACCGGGGCGATCGCATCCTGATCACGGGTGGCATTCCGGTTGGGCAGGTGGGTGGCACCAATTTCTTGAAACTGCATCAGGTAGGGGGTTAGCACATAGCTTAAGAATGTTCAAACCGTCGCTTTTGACTTGCTTGCGATGCCGAAGCAGCTCCTGCCGTGTTGACCTTGAGGACTTTTTGTAATGGCTACCCTAATTTTGACGCGCCACGGACAAAGCCTTTGGAATGCCGAAAACCGATTTACAGGCTGGGTCGATGTGCCCCTGAGTGAGCGGGGTCGCGCCGAAGCGACGATCGCAGCCTGCAAACTGCGCGACTACCGAGTGCGGGTTTGCTACACCAGCCTGTTGTTTCGGGCGATCGAAACGGCCGTCTGCATTCTGACTGAAGTCGATGAAATCTGTGGGGGGCGCACGCCCGTCATTAAGCATGATGCCGATGACCCCAACTGGAAAGGCTGGGATAAATACGACGGTGACTGTGCCAACGAATTGCCAATTTACCCAACGCCCGTTTTAGACGAGCGCTATTACGGAGACTTACAAGGCAAAAACAAGGCCGAAACGATCACACAATATGGCGTAGAGCAGGTGCAAATCTGGCGGCGATCGTTTAACGTGGCACCACCAGGGGGTGAAAGTTTAGCCGACACGATGAAGCGTACGGTTCCCTTTTTTCGCAGCCGGATTATGCCGCATCTTATCCAGGGAGACAATGTGCTGATTGCGGCGCACGGCAACTCCTTGCGATCGATCATTATGGATCTTGAAAAGTTATCAGCTGATGAGATTGTCAAAATGGAATTGGGAACCGCAGTGCCTATTGTTTACGAAATTAGCGACACTGGAGACGTTTTAAAGAAACAGATACTTGAGCAATAGAGAATGACTCTTTTACCACTCTCAATCAAGGCATGTTGTATATTCGTGCAATAGCTTCTTTCGCCGACCCTGCTTGCAGACTCAGCAAAGTCCGTTCTTTAGTTAGGGGTGCTGAAACCACCGTTTCTCTAAAATCTTTTTTTAACAGGTAAATTCAACTCTTATTTTTCTAAAAAAGCAAAATTAACTTGTTAGAAAACCTGACCTTCGATCAAAATGATTGTCCCTCTCTAGAACCTAAATTGACAAAATTTCGATACGCTTGGAACAGCCACAAAATCCTGATTAGGCTTCGCTAAACGCCTGGTTATTTGACACGTTAGGAATGGATGAGCCGTTGATTGAGTTAAAAGGTGTCTCTAAAAAGTTTGGAGACAAGAAAGTATTGGATATGGTTGACCTCCAGATCCGGCGTGGGGAAGCTTTGGCTATTATTGGCCCTTCAGGAACAGGCAAGTCAACCATCCTCAGGATTATGGCGGGTTTATTAGCACCCGATGAGGGTGAAATTTATATTCAAGGTCAACAGCGCCTGGGCCTCATCGAAGATGCAGAAGACCCAATCGGGATTGGCATGGTATTTCAACAGGCGGCCCTGTTTGACTCATTGACCGTGGATGAAAATGTTGGTTTTTCGCTGTATCAGCACTCTCACTTGCCCCGTCGCAAAGTGCGAGAGTTAGTCGAAGAACGGCTCAAGATGGTAGGGTTATCGGGTATGGCTGACCGCTACCCGGCGGAATTATCTGGTGGGATGCGGAAACGAGCGAGCTTTGCGCGGGCAATTATGGCAAATCCCGAAAATCCGCGCGATCGCCCTGAAGTTCTGCTTTACGACGAGCCAACCGCAGGGTTAGACCCGATCGCTTCCACCATTATTGAAGATCTGGTACGTCAGATTCAATGTACGGAGGGAGGCTGCGGGTCTTACGTGATGGTCACACACCAGGAAAGCACGATTCGGCGCACAGCGGATCGGGTCATTATGCTCTACCAGGGCAAAGTGCAGTGGGAAGGAAAAGTTCACGAATTGGACACAACCGACAACCCACTCATTCGTCAATTTTTTAGTGGCAATATCGAAGGGCCGATTCAAGTGGCTGGTTGAGAGGAGGAGTGACTATGCGATCGCGCAGTATTCGTGAGGGCAGTGTTGGGTTATTAATTATCCTGGGGCTATCGCTATTTGCAGGTCTGATTCTCTGGTTGCGCGGAGTCAGCTTAGGCAGACGCAGTTACAAGGTTTTTATTGATTTTGCCAACGTTGCTGGCATGGAGCAAGGCACACCTGTGCGCTATCGGGGGGTCACAGTTGGCAAAATTACCCGCACCCGACCCGGCCCCAATGGAGTTGAGGTTGAAATTGAAATTTCGCCACCTGACCTGGTGATTCCCAAAGACGTGAGGGTCGAAGCCAACCAGTCTGGCCTCTTGGGTAGCACCTCGATTGATATTTTTCCCACTGAGCGGTTAACTGCAGAAATCGAAGCAAAACCCCTCGATCGCGACTGTGACCCCAGTCTGATTGTTTGCAATAAGGCACGCCTGCAAGGACAAATCGGCGTCAGCGTTGATGAATTGATTCGCGCCTCGATCAAGTTTGCTGATGTCTACAGCCAACCTGAGTTCTTTAATAACCTCAACACATTGGCAAAAAATAGTGCGACAGCGGCGGCGGAAGTGACCCAGTTGACCAAAGAGTTTCGCGATTTGACTCGCATAACGCGGGTGCAGATTGCCTCCCTCTCAAGAACGGCGGAGAGTGTTGAAGGCACCGCTCAGGCGTTTACCGTCACAGCCGGAAAATTGGGACTGACCGCCGATCAGGTGAATGGTTTAATTGATACCAATCGCACCTCACTGGTTAGCACACTGAACAACGTCAATCTGATTACGCGTGACCTGCGATCGACGGTATATAAGCTTGGCCCGGTGGTAGACCGGGTTGACCAGGGAGAACTGCTCAAAAACCTGGAAGTTTTGTCCGCGAATGCGGTGCAGGCTAGTGCGAACTTGCGCGATGTCTCAAATGCACTTAACAGCCCGACCAATTTAGTTGTGTTGCAACAGACCTTAGACTCGGCGCGCGCAACCTTTCAAAATGCTCAAAAAATCACCTCTGACTTAGAGGAGTTAACGGGTGATCCGGCGTTGCTCGATAACCTACGGAAGTTAATCAACGGGCTGAGTGGGTTAGTGTCTTCAACCGATCAATTGCAACAGCAAACACAGGTAGCTCAGGTCTTAACCCCGATGTTGACCAGTACAACAGGCGATCGCTCAAAGGTAAAAGCTGTCAAATCTCACACGGTAAACTCAGACCAGCTCAACCATTTAGCCGATCCACTAAAGAAGTCAGCCGAAAATTAAGGCATTTGCGGGTAAATATCATCCCATTGCAGGGGGGTTGACAGTGCCAAATCCCCTGCCACAGACGACTCTCCAACGGGGATTTTACCTACTTGCGGATTCCCTTAGCTCCAATCTTCTTGTTGCGCGGTTCGGCTCTTATACACTTGACCCGCCGCATGCAAGGCACGGGTTCGTTCGTGCAGCGTTTCTTCGGTGAGTTGCCAGCGTTGCATCAGAGCGTCGAGATCCTTCTGAATGTCGCGGGCACCCGGAAAACCAAGATAGCGCATGCGTAGGCGAGCCAGCTCTGCCAGGTTAAAGTCGGTTGCTTCGCCCGCTAACAAGGTATTCACAATCTGACGATCTTTGCTCCATTGAGGATGTTGCTGGTCTTTCTTTTCCTTATTTGGATCAGACATACTATAGAAGTACCTGCTACGGTTCTGGGAGGTTCAGTCTAGCAAACGCAAGCACGCAGTTTTTGGGTTGCAGAACAATTTTTCTTTGCTACGATTGGTGTCCACCATCAAAATTTTCGTGCGATCGCCGCTAGAGTCGGTTAGTATCCTACCAAAATGCTGCTATTTCGTTCTTTTATTGCGGGGTTTCACCCCAGCCATCTTTAAAAAATTGACATTTAATTGTTATCTCTGCCTGTAGTGGCTCAATTTGTGTAAAACCAATGGTTCCCGTTCCTTCTAACTCTCGTCGTTCTGCGAAAAGGCTCCGTTCGGTGCCTTCAGTAGCGGTGACTGCCAATGCACAGCGACTACAAGCACCTGCTCAAGTTAGCAGCAATCGCTCCAGCACAGTGCGGCGTCTACCCGCAAAACCCGCCTTACCGATCTGGTTGCGCTTGCTGATGCGGGTGCAGCAGTTATCGGCGATCGCGGCGTTAGGTTCAGGAATTGCCGTTGCCGGAGTTTATTGCAGCACCGTTTATATTCAACAACTGTGGGGGCAACAATACCGCACCTTTGAACGACTTGAGCGGAATCAGCGCCAGATGACGACTGTGGGCGAAGTTTTGAAAGATCAGATGGCTCAGCAGGCCGAGCAACCCGACTCTGGCATGGCCCCCCTCAACCCAAACCGCATGATTTTTGTGAATCCAACGCAATCGGCTCAACCTGCCGCAGCACCTTCTCCTAACCCTGCACCTGCGGCTTCACCCGCCAAACCTTCCAGTCTTCCTTTGGGCTATTAGTTGCTATGGCAAATCTTCCTCGAATTCTGCCACTTCGCACTGCATCCAGGGGTAGCACCCCGCAGCCACGGACTCAAAAGCCAGGGACAAAAGCACGGGAGATTGAGCCATCATTGGCTCGCCTGACCCTAGTTTGGGGCATTCTTTTAGGTGGCCTGAGCGTATTGGGTATCAATCTATACTACGTCCAGGTGACGCAGGGGCCTGTCTTGCAGCGCAAAGCTCGGCAGCAGCAGCAAATTTTTATGCGCCCGTTTGTGCCACGTCGCACCATTGTTGATCGGGCCGGTACAGCAGTGGCGATCGATCGTCCGGTGTACAGCTTATTTGTTCACCCCAAACTCTTTACAAAACCGCCTGAAGAAGTGGCTGCGGCCCTTTCGCCCATCCTAAATCGTCCCGCGCCAGAGCTAGTAAATATCTTTGGTCAACAAAGAAGTGGCATTCGACTAGAGCGGACTTTGCCAGAAGATGTAGCCGAGCGCATTCAGAATTTACAGTTGGATGGCCTGGAGCGGATCCAGTATCAACAGCGGTTCTACCCGCAAAATGATGTTTTGGCGACGATTGTGGGTTACACCAACGTTGACCACCGGGGGCAAGCAGGCATTGAGCTAAGCCAACAAAACCTGCTAGAACGAGAGGTTAAAGCATTACGCTTGACCCGCATGGGTGACGGTTCCCTGATGCCTGACCAGGTACCGGGTGGCTTCTTAAACCTGGATGACTTGCAGTTGCGCCTGACACTAGATACGCGGCTGCAACGGGTGGCTTTAGCGGCCTTGCGGCAGCAGGTGAAGCAATATCAGGCCAAGCGTGGCGGTGTCATTGTCATGGATGTCCACACGGGGGGCATTTTGGCGATGGCCACTGAGCCTTCATTTGACCCTAATAAGTACTATGATTTCCCAGTTGAGCGCTATAAAAACTGGCTGATTACCGACTTATATGAGCCTGGCTCAACCTTCAAGCCAGTCACGGTATCCGTTGCTTTAGAAGCGGGCACGATCAAGCCTAATAGCACCTTCCACGATCCGGGAGGCATCACAGTTGATGGGCACACGATTGGCAACGCTTACACCGGTCACACAGGCAGGCTCAGCGTCACGGAGATTATCAAGTACTCCAGCAACGTCGGCACTGTAAAAATCGCTCAGACGATGAAATCAATCGATTTCTACAACTGGTTGAAGAAACTGGGGCTAGGCGATCGCGTTGGCATTGATTTACCGGGTGAAGTCAAGGGCCAGTTTAAGAAGAAAGAGATTTTTACCCGCGCTCGGATTGAGCCAGCCGTTACAGCGTTTGGACAAGGTTTTTCGTTAACACCGTTGCAGTTGGTTCAATTGCACGCCGCGATCGCGAATGGGGGTAAGTTGGTAGTGCCTCACCTGGTTGAGGGACTGTACGATAGCCAGGAAAATCCTTATTGGCAACCCAATTTGCGTCCACCTCAGAACCTCTTCTCGCCAGAAACAACAACTGCGGTGCTGCCGATGATGGAAGAAGCGGTAAAAGCTGGGACAGGGAAAAATGCGCAGATTCCCGGCTATCGCATTGCAGGCAAAACGGGTACAGCTCAGAAGGCGGTGCGGGGAGGCTACTCTAGCACAGCTGTGATTACCAGCTTTGTCGGAATTTTACCTGTCGATGACCCACGGTATGTGGTGCTAGCGGTCGTTGACGAGCCAAAAGGGGGAGCGGTAGCGGGTTCTACAGTAGCAGCCCCAATTGTTAAAACCGTGATGGAGTCGTTGATCGCTCTTGATCGCCTACCTCCCAGTTCTGCTGCTAATAGTGCCGCTGATAGTGCGCCTGTACGCCGTCGCCGACCGAGCCGAGCCGAGTAAATCAGCTCTTTAACACGCGGATTAATTCAATTGGCATACCATCCGTGTCGGCAATAAATGCCACTTCATAGACGCGATCGCCAATCATTTGCTGAGTCGGCTCTAACAACACCTTCAGAGGCAGACCTTCCCCATCGTTTGCAGCGGCAAAGTGAGATTTTGTTGCGCTCAACCAGGTCGGCAAGCTCTCTGTTAGCTGGGTCAGGTCAAACGACAGGTGATAGTAACCGACATACTCTTCATCGCCAAAGGGGTCGGGTGGGGCTTTAGGCTGAGGCACTTGCAACAGTTCAATTCGACCGCCCAAGCCTTCCATCCAGCAGCCCAATGTGTAGCCCGTCGTGAATCGCTCGGTCACCTCAAAGCCCAGTAACTCATAAAAAGCGAGTGCCCGAAAAATGTCTGCTGTGCGAATGGAAGCGTGATGCAGCATAGCTCTGATCGAAGTGCTACAGCCTGAGTATAGGCGAATTGGCAAAAACTGTGAGCGATCGCCCCCCGATGTCTACAAATGTCCCCATTGCGAAACGTTTCTTTTTTCTACTCCCGCAAGGTCGGTTGCTATGTAAAAGTAGAGGGCGTAGCGAATCCACCCGGATGATTGTTACACCTCCGGTTTGAGATAGTTTTCGCAAGATTGCAGCGTTGGTAAATTGTATGGGGTTAGTCAAGCCATCACCCAAATCTTTACCCATCTGGTTTTGGTGGAGCTTAGCCGTAATTTTAGGCGTGTCGCTCGCCTTACGATTTTGGGGCTTAGGTCGCTTTAACACCCTAGTCTTTGACGAGGTGTATTACGTCAAATTTGCGAAGAATTATCTGAGCCAAACCCCTTATTTTGATGGGCACCCACCGCTAGGGAAATACGTTCTGGCGATCGCGATTTGGTTTGGCAACCTCCTACCGTTTGGGCGCGATGCCATCAACGACAAAGCGGGTCTAACGTTCAGCACATTTAGCTACCGTTGGTTTAATGCCCTAACGGGGGCATTTATTCCCCTAATCATTGCGGGCTTGGCCTATCAACTCACCCAGCGCCGCCGTTATGCGCTGTTAGCAGGTAGTTTTGCCGCATTGGATGGGATGCTGCTGGTTGAATCACGTTATGCATTGAACAACACCTACATTTTGATTTTGGGCTTACTCAGCCTCTGGTTTCTCGTGATTGCGGCGAGTGCGCGAAACCCCTTGTATCGGGTTGGGTGGCTCACCGCAGCAGGCATCGCCTTTGGTCTAGGTGCTGGCATCAAATGGAATGGGCTGTGGTTTTTGTTTGGAGCCTATGGCCTGATCGCGATCGCCAAACTCTGGCACTGGCGACAAACCAAGCAATCCCTGGCAGAGACTGACCCAGCGCACCCAACAATGCCCCGTTGGATGCTCGGCTTAGCGCGACTCAAGATCTGGCATATCCTCCTGTATCTAGCGGTGGTGCCCTTTGTCTTCTACGCCCTAAGCTGGATCCCGCACCTTGCCCTCTGCCAAGCCGATCCGCAAGGGTTGTGTCGCCCCTACGTCGCCCGCTTAGCCGATGGCACCGTGCCCCCCATTTCACCCCTCGGTCTGCTTGTCGAGCTAAACAGCCAGATTTTGCGCTATCACCAACAGGTCGGTGGCAATGACCCAACGGTACATCCCTATTGCTCAGCCTGGTTTAGCTGGTTGTTGATGCTGCGGCCCGTTGCCTACTTCTATCAGGTCACACCCAAAGGTGCGCCCCTGCCTGCTGGCCAATGGAAGATTGCCCCCGCCGAAAACACCGTTATCTATGATGTTCACTCAATGGGTAATCCGATTTTGTGGTGGCTCTCAACCGCCGCGATCGTCCTGATGGCGGTTACTCTGGGTCGCTTTCTGATGCGCCAGTTCAACCAAGAAACAACGCCGCCCCTTAAAGCATCCGACTCATTTTTAGACCTCACAGCGATCGACCTGGGTTTGCTTATCTTTCTGCTGGTCAACTACGCTACCAACCTCTTACCCTGGCTGCGCGTCAGCCGTTGCACCTTTCTCTATCACTATCTCCCCGCCTCCGTTTTCGCCTGGATGGGGTTTGCATGGCTGTGCGATCGCTGGCTTGCAAGCCGTGACTCCCAAGTGCAGTGGGTGACAGTGAGCTTAATCGGCGTGATCGCATTGGCCTTTCTGTTTTGGCTCCCTATCTACCTGGGCTTACCCCTCGACCCCGTCAGCTTCCAATGGCGCATGTGGCTACCCACCTGGATCTGATCTAGCCTTCTTGGCGTGATGTAAGAGGCACTTGTTGGAGAGGCTTGCGATCGCACCCAAAACCTTGAATTCTTAACGATCCAAGGGCTTGAAAAACGCATCGTAAATCTCTTACACAGCTATCGACCCTGCCGCCGTTTCAGATAAGCAGCACCAACCACAGCAGCGGCAGTTCCCAGAATAGAGAACGGCTCAGGTACAGCCGTTATTTGCCAGGTTCCATCAACGGAGACGGTTTGAAAACTACTAGGCGCATCGTCAAAACCAAAAAAGCTACCACTCGGATTAAAAAGTAGCTGTGCATTGCTACCACCAAAAAACCAATAATTCAGCACAAACAGCGATCGATTTCGCCCATCCCCGTTAGAAATTTGTAGCAAAGCTCCATCTGATGCAGGAAACGATGAGCTTGAGGGAGGGCGAAAAAACAAGACCTCATCCACTTCGCTGCCATACGTCAGATTGGAAGTGTAGGAAAAAGCAGAAAAAGCAGAAGTTGGAAAACTAAAGTTCAACTCAGTCACCAACCGATAGCCCTGATCAGCCGTGATTGTAAACGAGCGAGTCGGAAAAGCGTCTTCAGGTAGATCGTCAGGGCCAGCCAGGAAAATAACATCCTCTGGAACCGCATAAAAACTACCTTCTATTGGGGTGGACTGGTATTTCATTGAGCCAACCGCTGTAAAAGGTACAACAAAGTATTCTGGAAAACCATAGGAGCCTGAGAAAGAAAGCTCAGCTTCAGTGACTTCTTGCAGGGTTAAAGTAGCAGCATTTGCAGACTCACTGATTAGTAAGCTGGCTACCATGCCGCTCAGTGCTGCCGATGTCGCGATCGCGCAACCGATTTTGCTGATTGAAACTTCTTTTGTTAATCTCTTCATTTTTGCTGGTGTTAAAAACTGCATTTTGCCTACTCGCGATGATGGATGGGGATTTTTGAGGATCAGCAGATGCTACTTTCATTTGGCAACGACCTCCACGTAACCAGATCGAACGTCGGACAAACGACCCGCATTCTTCCAGCACTGGGGGCTGCAACGTTGCATAGCACTCCTGTCTGAAGTGTTGAACCAGGCTATTTTGCTGGCTGCCGCTTTAAGTAAGCCCCGCCAATTAGCGCCATTGCCGTTCCTAAGACAGAGAAGGGTTCGGGTACAGCTGTTGCACGCCAACTTCCAGCCAGCCAAGTAGGGGAGGAGGAACCGGGTGGAGCCTGATCAAAGCCAATAAACGAGCCATCGGCAAAGATCGATAGCTGACGCTCAGGAGAGGCACTTATGTCACCCAAAAACCACGATTCCCCAATGACAAGTTCAGGTCTCCGTGGATCACCGATGGAAATATTCAGCAAAGCACCATCGCCTGAAGGAAAAGTCGGTGTTGATGCTGGCTTAAACAGCAACACATTGTTAAAGGTGCTACCAGAAGTTAAGTCGGATGTGTAGAGATAACTCGATGTCGGAAAATCAAAGCTGAACTCCGTCACTAACCGGAAATCATCATCTGCCACAACCGAAAACGCTGAAATCGGGAAAAAGTCTTCAGGTAGATCAGCCGGGTCTGACACAAACAAAAACGTCAAAGGCGCAAAGTAGAATGTGCCTTCTAAAGGAGTGTTGCTATATTTCAGGGTGCCGACCGAGGTAAAGGGCGTTGACGCACCTCCCTCGACTGAGTATTCACCTGCAAACGTGACGCTTGCTTCCGTTACCTCTTGCAGGGTGAATGATGCAGCCTGCACAGGCATAGCAACAAAACTCAACCCGATCGCACCGAGAGCGATCGATGTCGCTCTTTGAGTTGTTTTCTCGCTGGCTGGTCGTTTCGTTAAACGATTCATCCCTTATTCCTTGGTTTAAAGACGCTGCAATAACTCAGCCCAGTCGAAGCAGCAGAACCGCGATCAGCCTTAAAAGGTCGCTCCACCCTCACCGTTGTTGAAAGCCAAGAGCTTCAAACAATGCCAAGACTCCGTTGCAAACGAGACATAGCAAGCGGAGCAACACGAATCGACACTTCAGGAACTGCGAATTCTGCTAGCCTTAACCAGTGCTTTAAGTAATATCACTTAGATTTATCGTCATCCTAAGGGGATTTTTTCGGGACAATTTATAGGCTTCATGAAGTAAAGGGTTCTTTTCATGAAGATTTTGAGAAATCTAACGGGTAGTGAATCCCTTGGCTCAATAAGGAAACAGATTGGCTTTGCCTTAATTGCTACCATCCAGAATTAGCCAGAGTACAGTCCCACACCTCGCTCTGAATCACTGTCACACCAGAACTGACAGCCGCGATCGCCCAATTGCTTGATTTTTTAACATCTGAATAACTGTTCATATGTTAATATAAATGTGTTGCACTCAAGGGAAACCTCTATGACAACTGTCACTCAAATGAAATGTGCTTGTTCTGAATGTCTATGTGTCGTCAATCTAGCGGATGCCGTGATGAAAGACGGTAAAGCTTACTGCGGTGAAGCCTGTGCAAACGGGCATCCCGAAGGTGCTGGATGTGGACACACCGGCTGTGGCTGCAACCATTAAGCATTGCGTTGCTTTAAAGAATCGTCAGGCTTGAGAGTTTCGAGACTTTAGCCTGACGTTTCTGTTTGATGGCTCACCTCATTTGAGGGAGGGTACTCTAGCGCGATCGCCCCCAAGTTCCCTTTGCGAAAATCATTTAAAATTTGGCACGCGGTGCGCTCAACATCATCCTGATATTTTTGCTGAGCCAGTCCATGTAAGTAGCCTTCGCCTGTTTTATCGGCAGGGTCAAAGTCGTAGCGGTTCAGCAGAGCGTCTTCGTGGTTGAGTTGCTTGAGTAAATCAATTAAGGACGATGCTACCCGTTGATTATCGTAGGCAGCTTCGCCAATATCGTCACAGATCGCCAGTTTAAATGCGGCATCCTGGTTGGTTAAGCGCGATGGCAATACACCTGGTGCATCCAGCAATTCAATCTGGTCTGAGATGCGCACCCAGCGCAGTTGACGGGTGATGCCTGCACGTCGCGCACTTTCAACCACACGTCGTTTGAGCAGGCGATTAATCAAAGCCGATTTGCCAACATTGGGAAAACCAATCACAACCGCGCGCACAGGGCGAGGTAACATGCCGCGATCGCGGCGACGTTGGTTCATACTTTCGCCAACGGCCTGAGCCGCTTTGGTGACAGCATCAATCCCTTTGCCATGTTGAGCATCAGTAAATAACGGCGGCTGCCCCTGAGCTTGAAACCACTCTGTCCACTGTTGACGCGCAGATTGAGGCACCATATCCAGCCGATTCAGCACCAAAACTCTGCCCTTACTCCCTACCCACTGATTAATCTGAGGGTGTTCAGTCGCAAGTGGAATGCGCGCATCACGCACTTCTAGCACAACATCCACGAGCTTAAGCTGCTCACGGAGTGCCTTTTCTGCCTTGGCAATATGCCCTGGATACCACTGAATTGCTGGAGATGTCATGAGGTGCAGCCGAATCGCGATCGCTGTTTGAGTATACAAGCTCGACGCGATCGCTGGGGCACGTGTCTGACTATAGCGTTACCTCTCCGTTAAGAAACTTGCATAAAAGAGGGAAAAACAGGTGACATTTCTCCCTCTGTAGCGGTGAGGCTGGGATTTACTTCACTTCACTAGCGGCAAATGCTGTGATGCGCCCTTGTTTGACGGCTACAACAACGTCATAGGTCGCGCAATAAGCAAAGGTTGTATCGGTGGCTTTGTTGTAGAGGTTCACCACCATGCCTGCGCCACCCGGTTGCACACTAACCGGCTCTAAATCGCCAAAGAAAAAGCGGCGAAGTTGATCACCACTGCCAAATTGCCCTTTGTTTTTGGTGATAGTTTCGACTTTTTGCTTTGTCGTCAGTCCGGTGGAGTCTTTTTGCTCAGCAGCTTGTGCGACTAAACCAGTTGTAACAGTCGGTAATTGGGCAATGCCAACTGTCATTAAACCCATCAAAGCGACGCCCGTTATGAGAGAAGTGAGCTTCATGATCGATCTCCTAAGAAATAAAAAACGAACGATTGAAGTGGCGAATGAATTCAAACAAAACGTGGGAAGGATTAAGTACTGCTATTCCTTGCAATGAAGCACTCCTAAGGATCAACAGACATGCAACGACTTCCCTTGCAAAAGGTTCTGAACTGGCTGAAACCCGACCTTACGCTAGGTTTAACAAAATCGATTTCAGAATCCAGGCTCACGATACAACTCCCCGGTTTACAAACTCACTAGCCCTCGGTTCAGACTTCACAGCTAAGTTTGAGCTAGCGATAATCTTTACAGCGACCAAAATTCTCGTTGTGATTGAGTCTTAACCCACTGCGGCGAGAACTCACCATGAACCATCCAAACGGCTAACCTGACCTATGACACCTCAAAAAGTCATTATTGACTGCGACCCAGGGGCCGATGACGCGATCGCCCTGTTGCTGGCTCTTGCCCATCCGCAAGCCTTAGAAATCCTGGCTGTGACGACGGTGGCGGGCAATGTACCGCTGGCGTTAACCCAGACCAACGCGCGTCGCATATGTGAACTGGCGAATCACGCTCACATTCCGGTATATGCAGGCTGCCCTCGTCCCCTCCTGCGTCCTCTCATACTGCCGAAGACGTGCATGGCAAAACGGGTCTGGATGGTGTCAGCTTGCCAGAGCCAGAGATGCCGTTGCAATCACAACATGCAGTCTCGTTTTTGATCGAGACGCTGATGCGATCGCCGGGTGAGATTGTCATTGCAGCATTGGGGCCTCTAACAAATCTGGCGGTTGCCCTGATTCAACAACCTGAGATTTGCACCAAAATTCAATCGCTGGTTGTGATGGGGGGTGCAATTACCCACGGCAACATTACCCCTTCCGCCGAATTCAACTTCTACGTTGACCCCCATGCGGCCCACGTAGTTCTGACATCTGGGATTCCAATCACGCTGATCACGCTCGATTTAACTCACCAGGCGATCGCCACCCCAGAACGGTTAGCACCGATCGCTCAACTCAACACTCCCGTTGGTAACACGGTCATCAATCTACTGACCCACTACAGCCGCCACGACATGACAACGTACGGATTTGCTGGAGCGCCCCTTCACGATCCGTGTGTGATTGCCTACTTGCTCGACCCCACGTTGTTTACCACCCGCTTTGTTCACATTGCTGTGGAAACGCAAGGCGAGACAACCATCGGGCGGACTATCGCAGACATGTGGAAACTCACAAACCAACCTCCTAATGTGAACCTGGCAGAATCTATGAATGTCGATGGGTTTTATCAGCTCTTGCAGCGATCGCTCGCAACCTATTCAAACCCTTAACGTGAAGTTTTCCACAAGCAAACTGATAGCGATACACCTGACTTAAAGCATGGTTTTCCACAGCTTTTTCCACAACTTAAGTCAGTTCCCTTCTTAGTACCAAAGGTAGAAAAATCTCCCTCATATCTAGCTATAAAATCAAGGCGATCGCAGCTTTAGAAACTCTAAAAGAACTTCACTTCTCTAACTTTTGATGCGTCATTTAGAGAGAAACCAGGTTCGTTCTCAACTTAGTTTTCAACAGCTGAGCAAAATATCAAAGCTTTTATCTGGTTGCATTTTTAGGGGCAAAAAGTCATTCATCTTAACTTTACACAGATTGATATTAGCGCTTTGCAGCCCTCAATTTGAGCGACTTACACCTAACAAATAATTGGAGCATCTATCCCTATGCTTATCTAGCTAGTACAACACTCTATTTAACTAAAGTTAAAGCCATTGCTAATTTTTTTGGGTTTTTCACTGCTGCCATAATTTTTTTTGTAGTATTAGCCTTTACCGTGATCTAAATCACTCGGTTCGCTGGGTTAGATCACTTATTGGATGACTGCGGTGCATAAAAATTTAATTTAAGGTTCCTGTAACTTTACTCACACAAACGATATGAAAAGCATTATCCGAGGACTTGTTGAAAAAGCACTCTATATCAGAAAGTTAACCCCTGACATAGAAAACGAAATTAATTATGAACTCACCCGAACGGGGCATATTTCTGATGTTGATTACGAAGCGCTTGAGTTATTAATGGCAGAAATGGATGCCGGACGTGTGCAACTTGTGCCCAGTCCTTAAGGAAAATGGGTTGATTGATCCCAAATTTAGGAATTGCGATCGCGGTTTGTCGGTTCTTAAACGGAATGATGGTGCGAGCTTCGCTTCATTTGCACCAGAAGCCATGCAATTGGTTCACCCGCCTACAATGGGTGTAGGTTTCAAGTCAGGAGGCAGCGGCAATCCGTGTTATTCGGCTCCTGTAGAGCCAGACTTTTGCGCAAGCAGTCTGTGCGTTGCGAAAGGTTGATCAAGCCTTAAAGCGGTTAGGGAATGGCAATCAAGTAAGTTCGATGCCTGGTGGGGGTGGGTTCTGCCGTTCAATCCATTGCAGGATACCGCTGGGTCTGCTAAACCCGCCCGTACAGTTTGCAGATTAATTAGATTCACGAGGCTAAGCGGTGTCATAGAACCTGTTGAGTGAGTCTGCCGCATTCTTAAAAAATCAGCCGAAATATGTCGTTTCTGTCTTGAAGTTTTACACTGAAAACGAGACCATCGCTGCAACAGCGCTGTAGCAGTGCCAACATTTAGTCGATGCGGGCATTGCCTGCACACCTTAAACCAACGGAAAGGAAAGGGGATGTCATGGGACTATTTGATCGCGTTCGTCGATTGGCAGCAGCTAATATTAACGACCTGGTTAGCAAAGCCGAAGATCCCGAGAAGATCTTAGAGCAAACTATTGTTGAAATGCAGGAAGACCTGGTGCAACTGCGACAGGCCGTTGCCAGTGCGATCGCCAGCCAAAAGCGAACTCAACAGCAGTATAACCAGGCTCAGTCTGAGTCAAACTCCTGGCAACAACGGGCACAACTCGCCCTGCAAAAGGGAGACGAAAACCTCGCACGGGAAGCGCTGACCCGCAAAAAGGCAAATGTTGAAACTGCCAACGTGCTAAAAACGCAGTTGGATCAACAAAGCGTCATGGTCGATACGCTCAAGAGCAACCTGATCAAGCTCGAAAGCAAGATCTCTGAGGCGAAGACCAAGAAAGACATGCTCAAGGCGCGCGCCCAAGCAGCTAAAGCCAACGAGCAACTGCAAGGCATGGTTTCTAAGGTCGGCACATCAGGCGCAACCGCAGCTTTTGAGCGGATGGAAGAAAAGGTGCTGCAAATGGAAGCGCGATCACAAGCGGCTTCTGAGTTGGCCGGGGCTGACTTAGAAAGCAAGTTTGCCCAGCTTGAGTCGGGTAGCGATGTCGATGAAGAACTTGCCGCGATGAAAGCGCAACTGTTGGGTGGCACCACGCAAACCGCCCAGTTACCTGCCCAACAAACCACAGCGGGTACAAGCGAGAGCAGCGACCCAGCCGTTGATGCTGAGTTAGAAGCGCTGAAGACTCAGCTTGACCAACTGTAAGTGATTGCCTGATTTAGCGATCATCCTTTCCGGGTAGTGCCTCAGCTTTCTGATCAAACGGTTTGCCATGCAGACACGAAAAGCGTCAGAATGGCTGAGGCTACCTTGTAATTGCTCTATGGAAAGGCTATGAGTCGTGTAACGATTATTGAAGATGCACAGTTTCAGGCAGAAGTGTTGTCTGCCGATAAACCCGTCCTAGTCTACTTTTGGGCAGCCTGGTGTGGACCCTGCCGATTAATGGCTCCCATTATTGATGGCCTCGCAGACGGATACGGCGATCGCCTCAAAGTCGTCAAAATGGAAGTAGACCCCAACCCCGATACCGTTTCAAAGTGCCGGGTTGAAGGGGTGCCCGCTTTTCGCTTGTTTAAAGCAGGCGAAATTATAGAAACTTCTGAGGGAGCGGTTCCCAAACAAAAGCTAGAAGAAATGCTAGCCCCCCATTTGGGATAACTCTTGATAGCGGAACTCCATAGAAAAAGTTCTATCCTTGTGTCTCCGAGTTGTGAACTATGAAATTTGCCGATCGCCTCAATTTTTTACGCGCGAATGTCTTTGCAGATATGGATCAGGCCAAGGCACGGGCGCGGGCGGCAGGTAAAGAAATCATCGACCTGTCACTGGGTTCCTCTGATTTGCCAACCGAACCCCACATTTTGCAGGCGATCGCAGATTCTCTCCCCGACCCCAGCACGCATGGCTATTTGCTCTTTCATGGCACCCAGGCATTTCGAGTGGCAGCCGCCAACTGGTACCGCGATCGCTATGGCATCCCAGTCGATCCAGAGACAGAAGTTCTCACCCTGATCGGCTCCCAAGAGGGAACAGCTCATTTACCGTTGGTTGTCCTGAATCCGGGTGATTTTGCCTTACTGCAAGACCCTGGTTATCCTTCCCATGCAGGGGGTGTTTATCTTGCAAGTGGGCAGATCTACACGATGCCCCTGCTGGCAGAAAACAATTTTCTCCCAGACTTTGAGGCGATTCCGACCCCTGTGCTGGCTCAGGCACGGCTGATGGTGCTGAGTTACCCGCACAACCCAACCACGGCTACCGCCAGTCTAGAGTTCTTTCAGCGTGCAGTTGCCTTTTGTCAGCATCACGACCTCGTGCTAGCCCACGACTTCCCCTATGCCGATCTGGTGTTTGATGGCGATCGCCCCCCTTCGGTCTTGCAGGCCGACCCCGACAAAACAGTTTCAATTGAGTTCTTCACCTTCTCGAAGTCCTACAATATGGGCGGTTTTCGCGTCGGTTATGCGATTGGTAACGCCCAACTGATTCAGGCACTGCGCCAAGTCAAAGCAGCGATTGATTTTAACCAGTACCGTGGCATTTTGAATGGGGCGATCGCCGCCTTAACGGGGCCGCAAGCAGGCGTGCAAACCGTTGTGCAAACCTTCCAACGTCGCCGCGATGCCTTTGTTAGCTCACTCCACCAAATCGGTTGGGAAGTACCCACCCCCATCGCGACGATGTACGTCTGGGCCAAACTCCCGCCTGCATGGAGTCAAAATTCGATCGGCTTTTGCACTCGTCTGGTCGAAACAACTGGAGTTGCCGTTGCACCCGGTGCCGGATTTGGCAAAGCAGGCGAAGGGTACGTGCGCTTTGCCCTGGTTCACGAGCCAACCATTTTAGAAACAGCGGTTACTCGCATCGGTCAATTTCTCGCGGCAGCTTAGGGTTTACGATTTCGTGATGAGACGTTGGTAGATCAGGGCGATCGCGGCGGTGTCCAGGTTGCCTTCGCCCTGGGCTAAGAGTGCGTCAATCAGGCTACTGACTTGAGCGGCAGCCAGCAGTGGCAGATGTTCTTCACGGGCGGTTTGCAAGACAATGTTGAGGTCTTTGCGCAACAGATCCAGTTTGAAGCCTGGAGCGTAGTTGCCCTCCAGCATCCGTTGGCCGTGAACTTCTAACACTCGGCTGGCGGCAAACCCACCTAACAACGCTGCTCGCACTTTAGCCGGGTCTACCCCTGATTGCTCAGCTAACATCAAAGCTTCGGCAACCGCTTGCGCCGTGACTGAAACCACAATTTGATTGCAGGCTTTGGTCACTTGTCCGGCTCCAGTCGAGCCGACATGCACAATATTTTTGCCCAACACCTGCAAGATGGGTAGCGCGCGCTCAAAGGCAGGTTCATCCCCTCCCACCATGATCGACAGTGTGCCCTGCTGTGCCCCAATGTCCCCACCTGACACCGGAGCATCCAGCATCTCCACCCCTTTCGCTTGCATCGCGCCAAAGACCTTACGAGCCGTCGCTGGGGCAATGGTAGACATATCAATGTAAAGCATGCCAGGTCGCACGCCATGAATCAGACCGTGAGTGCCCAGCGCGATCGCCTCGACATCGGGCGAGTCCGACACACAAGACAGCACCACATCAGAGTTTTCGGCAACCGCTTGGGGTGAGTCTGCCTGTGCCGCGCCTGCCGCTGCTAACTCATCCATCGGCGATCGGCTGCGGTTATACACGGTCAAACGATAGCCTGCTTGCAGCAGGTTGTGCGCCATCGGCTTGCCCATAATGCCCAGGCCAATAAAACCAAGTCGTTGAGTCGTACTCATGGGTGCATCCGTGAAGAGTCAGAACATTGGATGGGTTTGCTCAGCTACCCTTGCCGGGTTAACCGCCGATAAGCCAGGGCTAAAGCATCGGAACCGCCGACATTACCGGGAAACAAGACAACTGGCAAGTTTGGAAATTGAGGGTGATCAACCGGAGTCCGCACCATCGACACCCCCGGCAACACCTGTCCCAACAGACGCGCAGTGCGCAGAGCCAATCCCTGACTCAGCGTATCATTGGAGGTGATGCCACCTTTGCTAATCAGAAAGCCAATATCTGACGGCAAATGACGGATGATGTCCATCAACAGAGCAGACACCGCTTCACCAAAATCAAGTCGAGTTTGGATGTCGTCAAAGGTCAGTTCTTTTCGGCTCGTGTAAATTACAGGCGTCTTCCCAGCCGCATGAATCCGATTCACCTCCGCGATCGCGGCATCCAACACCGCTGACTTCTGATCGGGTTCTAGTAACCGGGCTACGTCAATCTCAACGCCTTCTGTTCCAGGCGCTTTGAGTAACTGCTCTAATTGCTCAGTCGTTTTCTTGACGTGAGAACCAACGATCACCGCGCCAGGTTTGCTCTTGCGCACATATTCTGCCATGTTTTCAGCGGCGATCGGCTGGGGCGGCAGGGCGGCTAAAGCGGTTAGGATACTGGCCGCACTACGAAACAGAAACCGTTTGCCTTGAGCTGCCGCAACCAAAATCTCTTGAGCAAACTGATTCAAATCTGCCTGGGTTTCGCCATCGACGACACAGCACTGGTTGTCTTGCAGGTTACGCAAACGGGATAACACTCCCGCTCGAATATCCGCCAGCACAAACCGTTCAACCTGATCCGCTGGGATCCGGCCTTGCGTTTTCTCCTCCACGTAATCGGGCAAGTAACTGTGGTGGTAGGCAAACACCGAGTCCCGCGCAAACTCGGTTTCGTGAACGGGTGTATCAACCCCATTCACCTTAAGGTAATGAATGCTGTCGCGCGTGGTGCGGCCCCCTTCAAAGAACGCAGGCACCAGGAAATGCGCATCAAACGGGCCTAATTCCTGAGCAATAACATCCGTTTCAACCGGGTAGTGCCCCCGCAAGGTTGAGTCTGAGCGACTGACCACTAAAAAATCAGTCATCTGCTCTGCCGCGATCGCGTCCTTCAAGTTGTGACACACCGCTTGCGTTACAGCAGCAGCTTTTTCGGGGGTGAGCGCCCGTGTATTCGTCAGGATAAAGAAGATGGGTGAATCGTCTGCTAAACCAATTTGCAGCGTTTCGACATCCCACTGGGTCAGCAGCAAACAGCTATGCACGGTCTGAGAGCCAGTGGGGTCATCATCTAACACAATAATTTTGGGGTTCGTTGTCATTACCTCAATCCAAGAATGACGTGCAAAGTGCGGCACACATTTGCCCATTATCCTCTCAGATCGCAACCGCTCTTACAGGTTGGCACCCCCAATTTGGTAAACCCCAAAAACCAAACAATTCTGAAGTTTAGAACTCAGCCCGCGAGAGCAAAAACATGGATGTTTCATCTGTTAGGCCAGTTTCTGGCTCGATCGCAGTTGAGCTACAAACCCCATCCGACAGGGTCGGGTAGTCGCTGGTGGGTTGCCCCTCTTTACGCGCCAAGTTAATGGCTGCCAGGTCTTCTGAAGACAGCGGTTGCAGAGCCTTGTTTACACGCGAAGTAAAGAAGACAAAGGAAAGACTACCTAACCGCACCTTGTCTCCATCTTTAAGACGGATACTGTGCCGAATCGGCTCACCATTCACGTAGGTGCCATTCGTACTCTTGAGGTCAATTAAATAAAACCCTTGATTTTCAACGTATTGAATCGCTGCATGGCGGCGTGAGATGCGCTTATCGGCAATCGCAATCATCGAGCGGCGATCGCGCCCAATTGTCCAGACGGCCTGTGGTTGCGTAAACACTTGTGTGCAGTCATCAACCAGATTTGTGACTAAACACACTTGATTACCGATCAAAACACCCTGAGCAAACCGGGCTGATAGATTTAGCGGCGTGCGACCGGGAGTATTTTCAAGATCTAGAATCTCATCTAGAAGCCAACGGTGATGGTCGTAAAGCTTGACAAACACCCGGTAAAGACCAAGGCGCTGGTCTAGCTCACTGCTCGCTGTTACCTCAGCGAGTTGAGCAGAATAATCAGCCAGCAGACGTGGATCGGCCATAATCAGGAACTTTACTTACTTTAAAGATTGAACCCATGAATGAGAAGATTCAAACGTCATGAGCTGCCTTGAGACTTAATTAAACAATTCGTTTGCTTCAAGATTAGGGTGCTAGTGACAGAGAGATTAACCGCAGGATTACGGGTTTTATCAAACCTCGATACCAATCACTAACGGTATCTGTCAACCAGCAAATTTCAGGATTCTACTTAAGATAGTAGCGGATCTGCAGATATTTCCAGCAAGCGATCCTATTTTCGGCACCGTATTCTTGCGTACGTTCCCATCCTTTGACTAACATCATCCGCTTACCCAATTAAGCTAGCTAGACATTACAGATTGTGAGTTTTGCTGAAAAGCCCTTAGAGCCTTCTACAATCTATTATTAAGAGGAACGTGACTGCCTGTCACGTAGAAGCAGTGAGTTATCTCAGGTTCAGACTCGTGCCAGATCACACGCAAAAGCACCGCTGAATCGCTATAACAGAGTTAGGATTTGAATCTACATCATAGGGTTTTAGGCAGTCTGTGAAGGACTACCGCGATCGTCGTCTAACCCTGTGCATCTACGAATGTGCATCTACTGAAGAAACCCTCTCAGGGTTAGTGAAATTGAACATTCTGGCAGATTGAAAATACTGCTAGATATTTTATTATTTCTTAGAAAAAATTTGTGAACGCTGTCCATCAACCGACACCGTTCTGGTTTGTTATCCATTTTTGATGGCATATATGGTGCGATATGGTTATGACTCCGTTTGAGGGTAGTACTGCGTTCGACCCCAGTGAATCGACAGTGGGAGACCTCAACTCAGTCGTGCGCTCCAGTAATGAAATGCGCCAACCTCGTAACAGACGAGTAAATCGAGTTGCCGGACTACGGTCAATCCCATCCGCCCTCCAAACGGGGGTCGAATACCACCGACCAGACAAAATTGCCAAACCCGGTTTACCGCTTGATGGGCTGGAAGCACTTAAGCGGCTTGCCAAGAGCCGCGAGCAGCAAGCTGAGCAAGCTCGACGCGACCTTGGGCGTCCCTTTGTGCCAGGTTCAAACGACGCTCTCAGTCATGCAGCACCACTTGCCCCCCTCCGAGAGCGGGATGTTGATGCCTTGGCAAACTGGTTTGGGCGAGACGACATGGGCGCGATCGAGGCTGATATTGCTCATTGTCTGCTGGTACTGTGGCCTGCCCCTTGCTGGGAAGACAACCCGTTTGGCTTCTTAGAAGAGTTTATGACCAACAAACAGCGGCGATAGGTAGAAGCGAAGCAAGCCATTTATGTCAAAGCGTGTCTTACATCGCCCTTACAATCACTTGAGACGCTTGTTTAGGGCCGTTGTTCCGCTAACAGCCTTAAAAGGGAATGTCATCAAAGTCTTCTTGAGCAACGGGCTTTTTACTTGCTTTTGCTTCTGAAGCGCGAGGTGACGACTTGCTTCTAGCGGGTGCAGCCTCTGCGCGGGGTGGAGCCGTTGGAGTTGCCGTCGGTTGAGGCAGTGAGGCTGGCATCTCTAACGGTGTGTCAGCACCCAGAGCATGAATTCGTTGGGCAGTTAACTCGGCTCGCGTTTCTTTAAAGCCTTCAGGCCGATCAACCACATTCATGCTGAGGCGTCCTTCAATCAACACGCGATCGCCCTGGTGATATTTTTCCTGAATTTCTTGTGCCATATTGCCCCAACCAATCACTTTTACGGTTGAGGGTGGGTCGTCAGACCGCAACCCAGGGAACTGCACAACCATTTCTGTGATCGGTGTTTGGGTGTCAGACGTATAACGAAGCTCCGGTGGTTGAATAATTTCAGCCATTAGGATGCACTGGTTCATAAATCGTGTCCTAAAGTTGGATGGGGTTTAGACAAAAAATAAGGATATAAACAATCGAATGCCCCTGCAATCCCACAGAGATTTTTGCAGGATTGGGCGAATGACTCAGGTTAAACCGACAGATGACGGATAAATGGCTGTCGCGTATGCGTGAAAGCATTGGTGGGAATTCGATTTTAACAATTAAGTCGATGCCCCTACCAATTTACTTCAAGAAAAGTAGAACATTTGTTCCCACTTCATATCGAGCTGCAATTGGCTACGTTCACCGACTCAAAGCCCTGCCACTCTAGACCTCAAGCAAACTGACTCTCAAGCTGGCGATCCGTTTCTTGCTCGTGATCAACAAACTCTTGCACCCGAATCCGGTATTCGCGGAGTGTTTCGTCAACCCAGCCGCGATCGCTACTGTTGGCGAAGATGTGAACCAACGGTTCACCTGCGTCGGGCAGGATCAACACCCAACTATCGCGGGGATAGTTGAAGATTTTGACGCCATCAACCAGTTCCAAGCTATCCACAGAATGGGTTTCGACTAGATGACGCATCAACCCGCCTTTTGCAGCCCAGGGGCAACGCACCGTGTAGGACTTGTGGCAGATGCGTGGCAGGTCAGCCCGAATTTGACCGAGCGATCGCTCTTGCAATGTCAAAATCTCAATTAGCTTGGCAATGCAAAACATGGCATCAAAGCCGGGGTGAAACTGCGGGAAGATGAAGCCCATTTCAGCACTTCCACCTAGCACAACATTGGGGTGACTCTGGCAAGCTTCCATCAAAGCGGTCGGGTTTGCCTTTGTGCGAATCACCTGCCCATCATGCCTCCGAGCGATTTGCTCGATCGCGCTCGAAACATGCACTGGCACGACCACAGTGCCGCGCGGTTGGTGCGTCAAGATCATCTCCGTAATCAAAGCGGTAAGAATCTCACCTCGAATCGGACTTCCGGCATCATCCACCAAAATGAGTTGCTCACCATGCGCAGAGACTTGCACGCCAAAATTAGCTTTTAAGGCTTCGACCACATGCCCTAGTTGATTCAGCAAGCCTTCGCGATCGGCCATCGTCAAGGTCTTCTGGCTCAAGCTGGCATTCAGCACAACTGCATCACAGCCAAACTTCCCTAATAACAGTGGTAGAACGGCACCCGACACCGCGTAGGCATAGTCAATTACAACTTTCGAGCTGCTATGCCGAATCGCATCTAAACTCAGGTGTTGCTCAAAGCCCCGGCTGTAAATATCCAGCACTTGATTCGACAGGGCTACATTGCCAATCTCATTGATCTGCGCCCGCCGAAAGTCTTCTTTGAAGAAAGCCCCTTCAATCTTTTTCTCACGTGCTTTTGAGAGGTTGATGCCCTTGGGGTCAAAGAATTCAATCAACAGGTGATCAAAGCGATCCGGGTGAACCCGCACGTGGATTCCGCCGGCAACACCTAAAGTCGGCACCACCGATCGCGCCACCGGAATCGCCGTCGCCTCCAGGTTTTGCACATTCACACCAACCGACATCAAGCCTGCAATGAGCGATCGCGACACCATCCGCGAAATGTTGCGCTGATCTCGCGAAACTGTGACCGTTGCGCCTGTTTTGAGGGTTGAGCCATAGGCCGCCCCCAACTTAACGGCAAACTCAGGGGTGATATCCACATTGGCTAAGCCGGACACGCCCCGTTGCCCAAACAGGTTGCGCATCGCTGCATGGCCCCAAATCAAGTTGATATTGAGGGTCGCACCTGGCTCAACCCGTTTGCTTGGCCAAATTCTCACTTCAGGACTGACCTGCGCTTCTTCACCAATTGTCGTGAGCGGCCCGACGATCGCCCCTTCCATAATGTGAGCGCGGCGATCGACCCTGGCTCCCCGCGCAACGACGCAGGCAATCAGATGTGTTTCTTCGCCCAAGATGCTGCCATTCCAAATAATTGGGCGTTTAAGTTCGGCATCGGCTCCAACCGTCACGTTATCACCGACAACAGAGCCGGAGCTAATCTGCACCCGCGGCCCAATCCGGCAATTGCTGCCAATCACACTGGGCGCTTCGATGTGGGCGGTTGGGTCGATAAACGTGTTTTGCCCAATCCAAATACCGGGCGATCTCTCCTCATAGGAAAAGTTCAACTTTACACGCCGTTGTAAGGCAGCATACTGAGCCTCACGGTACGCATCTAAATGCCCAACGTCGCACCAATAGCCTTCGGCAACGTAACCGTAGATTGGCTCACCCATATCTAGCAGTTTGGGAAACAAGTCTTTTGAGAAGTCAGACTCAAAGTTGATCGGTAAATAGTCCAGGACTTCAGGTTCGAGAATGTAAATGCCCGTGTTGACCGTATCTGAAAAAACCTCGCTGGTAGAAGGTTTCTCTAAAAAGCGGTTGATGCGACCATCCTTATCGGTGATGACCAGACCAAACTCCATTGGGTTAGGCACTCGTGTCAGCACCAGCGTCGCTTTTGACTGGCGATCGCGATGAAATCGAATCGCAGCACTTAAATCTAAATCAGTGATGCAATCGCCACTAATGACCAAAAAAGTGTCATCGAGCAATTCCTCAATATTCTTCACACAACCAGCGGTACCCAGGGGCTGGTCTTCCTCAACCGCGTAGGTCATCTGCACCCCAAAATCGGCTCCATCTTGGAAGTAATCGCGCAAAATGTCGGGCAGGTAATGCAACGTTGCAATCACTTCGGTGATGCGATGGCGTTTCAGAAGATTGATGATGTGTTCTGCGATTGGGCGATTTAAAACAGGCACCATCGGTTTTGGCAAATCACAGGTGAGAGGGCGTAGCCGTGTACCCGACCCGCCTGCCATTAAAACCGCTCGCATACTCCCTCCTGGTTTACTAAAAGCTGGTGAAAAGAAATTGGTTGTGGCTGGTTGTAGCTGCTTGTAGGGAACGATAGTCTGTCATTCACGCTGAGGCAAATCGCTCCTACTTCAGCCGCAACCTACTGTAGAGTGTGCTTATCTGATCGTCATCTCTCGCGGTAGCCATTCACATTTCCTATTCTCTAGTGTCATACGCAAATCAAAATTCGGGTATCCCCAAAATAAATAGGAAGATTTCTAGATTACTCATCACACCTGGGTCAATCGTCCTGCACGATAGGATATGACTGTGCCTAAGCTACTGTGGTTTTTTAAGTGGATTTAGTCTGCTATCGAACACTTATCCGCCTTTTCAGATTACGCTTTGTATCGTTTGCGTTTCCTAAAAAGAGAAGGCTTCACCTGTAGCTTTAGACAGTGAACTCAAATAATTGCTTGAGAGGAGCTATGGAAACTTTAGTCGTGATGGTGTTAGGCGGCATCTACGCTGGCGGAATTTGGAAGTTTCTGAGTGGGTTTAAGCGCACCAACTTCACCCAGAATAAGTTGATTCTGGCGTTGTTATGGCCCGTGTTGCTGGTCAACCGTTCGTATCGCCAAAACTTTACAAAGGCGCTCAAAGGTTAAGAAGCATTGCTGAGCCGTTAGTGAATAGATGCACTGCGCGATCGCGGTTGCTAAGATTTGAGTTCCTACTTTGCAACTTCATCGCATGGCTAAACGAGAACAGCAAGATACATTTGTCTCCGCCTCGAACAGCTACCTTGGCAGCTTGCCCAAAGCGCAAGATTGGCAACCACAAATTGCCGCGATCGCACAACGCTTTAACCGCGAGTATCGCGGCGAGAAGGTAAACTTGCCCGATGAAGTGATGGCGATGCCAGTGGCGCAGGAGTATGCGAGCGGCTTGCTGCAATCGAAACTGGCTTCTCCCTTCTGGCAACTGGCAAAACCGCAAAAAAACCAGCGCTGGCTCGATTTAGGCTGCGGTGTCAGCTTTATGATCTATCCCTGGCGCGATTGGGATGCCATTTTTTATGGGCAAGACATCAGCACTGTCGCCCGTGACCTGGTGAACTCGCGTGGTTCTCAGCTCAACTCGAAGTTATTCAAAGGGGTAAAACTTGCCGCTGCCCATGAACTCGAGTACGAGCCAAACTTTTTTGATGGGGCGATCTCCACTGGGGTGAGTTGCTACTACCCCATCGCTTACTGGGCAGATGTTTTGAGCGCTGTGAAAAAAGTGCTGAAACCGGGTGGCGTGTTTGTTTTTGACATTGCCGATGCTGAACAACCCCTGGCTGAAAACTGGGCGATTTTAGAAACCTATCTGGATGCCGAAGTCTTTTTAGAACCGATGAGCGACTGGAAAAAGGCGATCGCGGCGGCAGGTGGCAAAATCGTCAAAACCCTGCCCGGTGAAATTTTGACCCTGGTGAAGGTGCAGTTTAGTTAAGTCAAGCAAACGGTGCTGCTGCGGTGGAGCGATCGCCTTCAAATGATCATGGCTCTGAGCAAAACAACCGATAAGATAGAGCTAACAAAGGCATTTAGCAGCTCTTTCCATGAATTCAACCTCTAGCTTGCTCACTCGCATTACACAAACCCCTGGTCAATGTGGAGGGCGTCCCTGCATTCGCGGGATGCGGATTCGTGTAACCGATATTTTAGAAATGCTTGCCGAAAATGTTAGCGTCGCTGAAATCTTAGAAGATTTTCCCGATTTAGAACTTGCTGATATCCAAGCTTGCCTGTTTTTTGCAGCACGACGCACCGATTTTCCTAGACTGACCGCATGAGAGTTTGGGTTGACGCTCAACTACCTCCAGCCTTAGCAAGTTGGCTATCAGTCACGTTTGGTTTAGAAGCATCGGCATTACGCGACTTGTCACTTCGAGACGCTAAACATCTTGAAATTTTTGAAGCAGCACGGGTTGAAAGCGCTGTGATTCCCACACATAACTTTTCCGAAGTCAATTAGAAGCATAAGAGCTCTGTGACGGAAAAGTTATGGTTCACCCGACAAAAAGCTTCTCGACAAACACCTACGACCTAATTTGCACTGTTATATGTATCTAAATCGCTATAACTACCACTAGAAAGGACTTCTACTTTGTAGACATGTCCATATAGAAGCTAAATCTTTTGGGTTTCTTTGGAAAAGAAAAATCTTGTTAATGGTTTCAATTACAACCTTTTAATATACGAGAAGGAAAAATGCACATTAGCTGTTAAGTCAAATTCAAAGAGGCGTAGTTTCAGTACCGATGACACAAGGGCAACATCCTGTAGAGCGAATGGATTACCATCTCGATGGGATCACCGAAGCAGAACTTTTGGTGTTAAAGACTCACCTGCTTATAGAGAAAGCTCTATTTACTGCTGTTCAAAGGAGACTGCCAAACCCTTATTTCCTACAGAAGGCAAAACCTGGATTTGCTCAATTACTCAGCCTTGCAAAAGCTTTCTTCTATAAAGAGGGTCAAGAAGAAATATGGGAAGCGATACAAGCACTTAACGCTATTCGTAACCGCCTTGCACATGAGTTAGAGCCTGGTGACATGAAATCTGAATTAAGAAAAATGAGTTGCGTTACACATTTACCAGATGATTTTTCACTTGAGCATCCATCAGCATTGTCTGTACTCAACCATGTGGCAGGGTTCTTGATTGGCTTTGCATCCTCACTCAGTACTTAAGCTAGGTGCTCCAACAAGCAAGCAGATTTACTCTGTTTCTTAAACGGCAACATGACGACATTAAGGAGAGTTATCTCTGCAACTAGGGTAAACGCACATGATTCTTCATGGTTTGGTATTAGTCTGAGCATAATTGGTCAAGACCCTACACAAATATTGGTCATCCCATCCCGCTCGCATTCGCTTTGCCCGAGTGCCTGCCTTGAGCGATTTCTCTTGGTTAATCAGATTTAGGGCAAGATGTCGCAGTACCGCTAAATTCTCAGGAGCATAACCTCGAGCAACC
>Ga0209172_10002216_pt1 | contig 35620 bp, 35 predicted proteins | sample LarsenN4metaG_FD_184113 | JGI IMG/M metagenome (GOLD analysis project Ga0209172, IMG submission 184113) | Hot spring sediment bacterial and archeal communities from British Columbia, Canada, to study Microbial Dark Matter (Phase II) - Larsen... ... | reverse complement strand
CCCGGATGGACGCGCGGGAAGCCCATACTTATCTCCGGTCGTGGGCGCTGAGCCGACTCAATCTCAAGCGCATGGCCTTTCAGGCGCTGAAGGCGATCTTCACCTTCCCCTTCCACACCGTTCATCCCCCGGGCGCATCCAATCCGAACTGGCCGGCCGTCGGCTTTCCCGGTCCGCCGGCGGACCTGCCTGCCACTGTGCCGATTGCACCGACTGCGCCGACAGCACCGGCCGGATCGGTGACGCCGCGGCCGATCCGTCCTCTGGCGGTGACCTCGGAGACCCGACTCGACACCGAGATCTGCGTGATCGGTTCCGGGGCCGGCGGGAGCGTCGCCGCGGCGGAACTCAGCCGGGCTGGCCGGCAGGTGCTGTTGATCGACCGCGGCGGCTACTACGCGCAGGACGACTACACCGGCGACGAGTACGAGATGCTGCAGCGGCTGTCGCTGGGGAAGGGGCTGTTCGCCACCGCCGACAACGCCTTCCTTCTACTCGCGGCGACGTGTCTCGGCGGCAGCACCGTCGTCAACTGGTGCACGAGCCTGCGCCCGGAGGCCGACATCCTGGAGGAGTGGGAACGCGTCCACGGCATCGACGGGCTCACGGGGCCGGAGTTTGCCTCCCTCCTGGCGGGCGTAGAGCGGCGGCTGCACGTCACGACCGAGGAAAGCCGGCACAACGCGAACAACCAGGCGCTGTGGGACGGGGCGCGGGCGCTCGGGTACCGGGTCGCGTTGACGCCCCGCAACGTGCGAGGCTGCCGGGACTGCGGGCCCTGCACCTTCGGCTGCCCGTACGGCGCGAAGCAGGATGCGCTGGTTACCCACGTGCAGGACGCGGTGACTGCCGGCGCTCAGGCGGTGGTGCACTGCGCGGCCGAGCGCATCCGGGCCCGGGCCGGCGAGGTGGCTGGCGTCGAGGCCGTGGTGACCGATCCTGCTTCGGGCCGGCGCCACCGGGTGGAGATCCGCTGTAAGACCGTGGTGCTCGCGGGCGGCGCCATCTTCTCGCCCGCGCTGCTGTTGCGGTCCGGCCTGGGCAACCGGATGGTCGGGCGGGGGCTGCGCCTGCATCCGGTGACGGCGGGTGTGGGGGAGTACTCGCAACCGATCCGCCTCTGGGCCGGGCATCCGCAGACGGCGATGTGCACGGAATTCACGCGGCTGACCGGTACGCACGGCTTCGCCATTGAGGTCGCGCCTGCGCACCCGGGTCTGGCGGCGATGGCCTTTCCCTGGTACAGCGGGGCGGCACACAAGCGTCTCATGGCGGGTCTGCCCCACGTGGCTGCCTTCATCGTCCTGGCGCGGGACCATGGGAGCGGGACGGTCGGGATCACGGCCCGCGGGGACCCTGTCGTGCGCTATCGCCTGCACCGGGCAGACCACGGCATGCTGCTGCGCGGGCTGGAGGAGATGGGCAAGATCCACCTGGCCGCGGGCGCCCGGGCGATCTTCAGCCTGCACACGGACCGCGTCTGGGTGCGCCGGGACGAACCCGATGCCGCCGGCCGTTTCGCCCGCGCCGTGCGCAGCCGGGGTATCCAGCCGAACGCCGTGGCCCTCTTCAGCGCGCACCTGATGGGGAGTCTGCCGATGGGGGCGGATGCGCGCCGCGCTGCCGTGGATCCCGACGGGCAACTCTACGGGGTGCGGGGACTGTACGTAGCGGACGCGAGCCTCTTTCCCTCGGCGCCGGCCGTGAACCCGATGATCACCATCATGGCGATGGCCCAGCGCACGGCGAGGCGGGTCGCCGGTGGGGGCTGATCAGGGAAGCGGCCGGCCGCACTGGCTGCAGAAACGGTCCTCCGGGCGCGCGCGGGCTCCGCAGTTCTCACAGTAGCGGCGCGGTTGGCCTTCCTGCTGACCTTGTGGCTGGCGGCGTTTTCGCGGCGGTGGGGGCGGCGCCGGGCGGCGGGACGATCGGTCGCGGTCGCGCCGCAGGAACGGCGCAGCAAGGATGGCTGCGGCGATCACCACTCCGGCGACGATGATGGCAATCCAGATGTAGGGCGACAGCGCCGAGGGCGCGGGGGCGGCGGCGGGTGGTGCGGCCACGGGCGCGGATGAGCGCGGCAGAGACGGTTCATCATCCGGCTTGGCATACACCGCGCGGACCGTGACGGGTTGACCCGCCCCCACCCGGCTCTGCGTGAGCAGGTAGTAGGTGAATCCTCCGGAGGTCAGCTTCTCGCCCTCCGGGAAGACCCGGAAGTTGCTGGCCCGCGCCGGCTGCTCTACGGCGATCCGGAGCAGGTCGACGGCGAACGGGAAGGTCAGCGCGATCGAGAACCGCCGCTCCGGACGCCGCGCCGTGAACTCCATGTAGTACTCAAACTGGAACTCTCGTTCCGGGAGCGCGAAGGTGACCTGCAGTCGGTTCCCTTCCGGGCGCGCATCGTAGACCGTGGAGAAGAGCTGGTCCCCCCGCCGGTAGGCCAGGGCGTGCACCTGCGAGGCGCCGGGAATGCTGAACGTCACCTGATACGGCGGCGCGCCCTCGGGGAGCGTGCCCCGGTAGATCACCAGGACCCGTGGGTCGTCGTGCTCGGGGAGGATGTCCACGTCCAGCGCGGGAGCGGTCGCGGCCGCCGGGGCGGTGCCTCCTGCCATCGCGGCAAATGCCTTCAGTCCCGACCAGACCTGAGGGATGGTCAAGGCGAGGGCGAAGGCGATAACGGCGATGACGGTGCTAACGACGATGGGCAGTCCGGCGGGGCTTCGCGAGACGTGCTGGTGTCGATGCCCGGCCGTCATGCGGACGTCAGGCGCTGGGACGGGCGGCGGTCTGCTCCAGCCGTTCTTCGACCAGCCGGATCAACGTGCGGGCAATGGCTTCCTTCCCCTCCGCGACGGCCACCACCTCGCCCGACGGCTCCACGAAGTATCCGGTGTGCTCGCCGGCTTCGATCTCGCGCTGGTCGTTGGCCACGACCAGGTCGCAGCGGTTCTTCTGGAGCAGATCGAGGGCGCTGGCGACGAGATCCTCCCGGGAGCGGCCCACCTCGAGTTTGAACGCCACAAGCAACGTCTGCGGGGCGAGTTCCTTGACGACGTGCACGGCCTTGGGCGTGGGAACCAGGTGCACCATCCACTCCGGGTCCGCCGAGTCGGTCTTGCCGGGCCGGATCGCCGCCGGTTCGAAGTCCAGGACCGCCATGTTGTGGATCACGGCGTCGTAGCCCCGGGGGAGTTCCTCGCGGAAGATCTGGATCAGATCCCGGACGGTCTCGATGGCGATCAGCGTGAGGTGGTCGTGCACACCGCCCCGCACCACGGGGGCCACGCTGGGGCGGCCGTGGACGAACGTGACCGACGCGCCATGGCGCAGGGCCTCCTCGGCGATCAACGCGCCGGTCCGTCCCGTCGACTTGTTGGTGATGTAGCGGATGGCATCGAGCGGGGCGCGGGTCGGCCCCGCCGTGATCAGCAGCTTCTTCCCGCGCAGGCTCATGGCGTCTCCATCTTACTCGACGGCGGGCGCCCGCAGCGTCTGGCGACGCACGAGCAGTACCGTGGCCAGCGTGATGACGACTCCGGCGCCGGCGGCGAGCGGCAGCACCGGATTCGTCCGGTAACCCAGGCCGGAAAGCAGCGTCCCTCCCGCCCCCACCAGCCCCGTGACCATCCCCAGCAGGCCGAAGGCGCGGCCGGCCGCAGCGGGCGTGACCCGGCCGCCCACGACGGCCTGCGCGAGGGACTGCGCGGCGCTGCGGCTGCGGATCAGGAAGGCGACGGGGAGGAGATACACCGGGCCGAAGGCGACGAGGAGCGTGCCGGCGGCGATCAGCAGGAGGGTTGAGACGAGCACCGGCGCGTGCCCCCAGCGGTCCGCCGCCCGCCCCGCCGCCAGGGTGAAGAGCAGCCCGCCGGCGGAGAGCACCGACCCGAGCCCGCCGATCTGGGCCAGGCTGAGGCCGCGGACCTCGCGCAGGAAGGGCGCGACGAAGGGGGCCAGCGCAATCGGCACCCCGGTCATCGTCCCGAGCATAACGAGGACCGGCCACAGCCCGCGCATCTCCCAGAATCGCAGTGCCTGCCGCCAGGGGAGCGCGGTCCGCGCCGTCCGCCGATCCGGTTCCGTGAGGAAGATGAGCACGGTGGAGAGCGTGTAGCAGAGGAATCCCAGGAAGAAGGTCGTGCGGATGCCCCACCGCTGCGCGATCAGGCCGCCCAGGCCGGGCGCGATGAGCAGGGCCAGGGACGACGCCGTCATGATCAGTGCAAACGTGGACGCCAGCCGTTCCGGATCCGTGCGGTCGGCGATGTACGCGTTCAGGGCAGGCAGGCCGAAGATGGTCAGTTCATAGAGGAGGATGCCGGGCAGCAACCACGCCCAGGAGGGCGCGGCCAGGAAGAGCAACGGGACCGGCGCGCCGAGGAACCACGAGGGCAGCATGACCGCGCGCCGGCTGTAGCGGTCGGAGAGGATTCCCCCCAGCACCGACCCCGCCGTCAGGGTGAGCTGGCGGACCGTGAACAGGAACCCCAGCTGCAGAGGCGTAGCGCCCAGCCCGCGGGCGTAGATGGGAAAGAGGTCGTCGTAGAGTCCCCAGCCGAGGATCCACACGAAGAGCGCCAGAAAGAGGATGCGGAGGTTGCGCGGCGTCACGGGCGGTCGCGGGACGGACGGTCGCGCGACGGACGCCCGCGCGAGAGACGGCCGCGCGAGGGACGCGCGCGCACCCGCAGGCCGGCGCGGGCGATGCGAAACGGCAGGACGCGGAAGCCCGCCTCCGTGAGTGCCCCCTCGACGCGGTACTTCGTTTCCGCTGGCACCACGGTGACGATACAGCCGCCGCCGCCGGCGCCGCATACCTTGCTGGCCAGGGCGCCGGCCCGGCGCGCGGCGTTGATCGCCCGCTCGACCTCGCGGGTGGAGACGCCCGCCGCCAGGCGGCGGCGCTGCTCCCACTCGGCGCGCAGCAGGCGCGCGAATCCGCGCAGGTCACCGTGCCGCAGCACCTCGCGCATCTCCTGGCTGATCCGGCGGATCGCGCGCAGCCCCTCGACTGTCCCGGGCACGCCATCCAGGTAGGCGCGGATCATCCCCCAGTTCGTCAGCCCCGAGGCGTGCGGTTCGCCGGTAAACGTCAGCACAAGGTGCTCTTCGAGCCCGCCCAGCCGGCGCGCGGGCAGCAGCGGCTCGACCACCTCGCGGTCCAGGTCGAACCAGATCGCGTTCAGGCCGCCGTGCAGGGCGGCGTAGTAGTCCTGCTTGCCGGTGGGCGCGTTGATGGACTGCGCCTCCAGGCGGGCGGCCAGTTCCACCAGGTCGCCGAAGGGCGCGCGGCGCGGCCGGCGGCCCTGCCGCCGCTCGCAGGCCGCGAGCAGCCCGACGAGCAGCGAGGAGGAGGCGCCCAGGCCGGAGCCGCGCGGGGCGTCAGAGGAGGTGATCACCCGCGTGCGCGCCGGCAGTCCGGCGTAGCGCACCGTGCGCAGCACCAGGTCCAGCGGACCGCCTCCCGGCAGTGTTGCCGCGGCTGGCGCCTCCACCCCGAATGCCAGGTCCCGCGAATAGACCGCCACACCGCCCGGGTACGGTTCCAGCCGGACATGGGTGCGGAGGGTGATCGCCACGTTGATGGTGGTGGCGCCGCCCTCCAGGAGATAGATCGGGTAGATATCCAGCGTCCCGCCGGCCAGGTCGATGCGCGTGGGCGCGTGCGCGTCGATGATCACGGGAAGAGGCCGTCCAGGCTCCGGCGGAACGCGGCGGTGGCGTCGCGCACGCCCGGGGCGTCGGCGCCGGTGACAATGACGCCGATCATGATTGCCCAGACCGCGGGGACAGCAAAGTAGCGGTCGAGATCCGCGGGCGTGATGCGCCGCTGCGTGGGGACGATCAGACGCCGCCCGCTCACTTCGCCGAGGCGCGCCAGCGCCGCCAGGTCATCGGGCGCGGGAGGCTGCCCGTATCCGCCCGGGGGTACCAGTGACGCTTCCACCCACTCACCGGGCAGTGTCCGCAGCGCGCCGGGCAGCGCCTCGAGGGCGTAGTCGTGCGGAATCGCCGGGATGACCGGCACCCCCGCGTCGTAGAGGTAGGGCGGCAGATACATCAGGTAGGCGTCGAGGAAGGCGAAGCGGCGCAGGTAGGGGATGTCCTCGCGCGACACCATCCGCTCCTCGCCGGGGACCAGACCCGTGGGTGTCCCGAGGGCCAGGATGGCGTCAAGATGAGGCTGCTCCTCATGCAGCGGCGCAAAGCGCGTCCCTGAAGCCCGGTGGTGCACGTTGACGTGGACTTTGAGGAGGTCGGCGCCGCCGTCGATGGCGGCCTGCGCCAGATCGGGGTCGTTGCGCGGCAGGCTGACGATCAACAGCCCCCGGCGGTCGAGGGGCGGGTCAGATCGCTGCATCGACATGTCCGCGCATCCACGGAACGTCGAATGCAGCACACGTGGATGCAGGCGCGATGAGCAGACAGGGAGAGCACATACCGCGGTCAGGCTACGTTCCGGGGACGGGAAAACGCACGCAGAACTGGCGGACCTCGTCGCGCATTCGGACGAGGTCCGGGTCGGCCTGAATCGTCTTGCGGAACTCCGTCAGCGCCGCCGCCCGCGCCTTGCGGTCGGCGGGCAACTGCCACTCCGCGACCCGGGCGGCCGCGGCCGCGATCCAGGCGGCCAGCCGCGCCATCTCCGCCTCCCGCATGCCCCGGGTCGTGGCGGCAGGCGTGCCCAGCCTGATCCCGGAGGGATAGAACGGGCTGCTGGGTTCACCGGGGATGGTGTTCTTGTTCACCGTGATCCCGATGCGGTCCAGCGCCTCCTGCACGAAGACGCCCCGTCCCGGTCCGGTCAGGGTCAGGTCCAGCAGCAGCATGTGGTTATCCGTGCCCCCGGTCACCAGGGTGAAGCCGTGCTCCTGCAGCGCCCGCCCCAGCGCTTTGGCGTTCCGGACCACCTGCGCCGCGTACGCTTTGAACTCCGGGCGCATCGCCTCACCCAGCGCCGCGGCAATGGCCGCGGTGGTGTGATCATGGGGGCCGCCCTGCAGGCCGGGGAAGACCGCGCGGTCGATCTTCTCGGCCAGGTCCGGGTCTTTGGCCAGGCCCTTCGCGGTGACCATGATCATCGCGCCGCGGGGCCCGCGCAGCGTCTTGTGCGTCGTGGTGGTGATGATGTGCGCGTGCGGCGTCGGGCTCGCATGCACACCGCCGACGACCAGCCCGGCGACGTGCGCGATGTCCGCGGCGAAATACGCTCCCACCTCCTCAGCGACGGTACCGAACTCGGCGAACGGGAATTCGCGGACGTAGGCGGTCGCGCCGCACCAGATCAGCCGGGGGCGGTGCTCCCGCGCCAGCCGCCACACCTCGGGCAGGTCGATGTACCCGTCGACGTTCACGTGATAGGGGATGCTGCGGAAGTACGTGCCGCTGATGCTCACGTTCCAGCCATGCGTCAGGTGCCCGCCGTCGGGCAGGTTCTGCCCCATGATCGGATCGCCGGGTCGGCAGGTGGCGAAGTAGACGGCCAGGTTGGCGGGGCTGCCCGAGTAGGGCTGGACATTGGCGTGCGGCACGCCGAACAGCGTCCTGGCCCGCTCCTGCGCCAGGCGCTCCACCTCGTCGACGTTCTCGTTGCCGCCGTAGTAGCGCCGTCCGGGGTAGCCCTCGGAGTACTTGTTGGTGAGCACGGAGCCCATCGCCTCCAGGACGGCGGCCGAGACATAGTTTTCGGAGGGGACGAGCTCGACGCCCTCGAGCTGGCGCTGCCGTTCCGCCTCCAGCATCCGCTGCAGCGGGGGGTCCTGCGTGCGTAGGTTCATGCCGTGCCCTCCGGGATTCGGTCCTGGGCGCGTCCGGTTGGCGCCGCATCCCTGGTCGGCCGCGGCCCCGGCGCCCGCTCCATACTACAACCGGTCGCCTGCCGTTTTCCTGCGACGCGGACTCACGGAGTCGGGAGATCGGGTATATGCCTTACGCAAGCTGCCGCGCGGATCGTGTATCGTGGGAATGGAGGTGTAGGGCAATGAGGTTCGCCAGGATGGTCGGGATTCTTGTGGTGATGACTCTGGGACTGGTTGCGGTGGCCATGGGTCTCTACACTGCCTATGTGGCCCGGATGTGGGCCCGGGCGATGCAGTCATAGCCGAGCAGGAAATCAGTCGATTGTCTGATATCCCCCCGGTCTGCCCTCCCGTACGCTAGGATCTCAGGAATTCATAGTATCTTCATAGATGGCGCACGGTTGTTTCACGCCTGGGATGCATGCTGGTCCTGGAGGTGATGGGAATGTCGCGTCGCTATCTCTATGCCGGTCTGGGAATCCTGGCGCTGGCCGCCGCTTTGGCGATCCCGGCGATGGTTCAGCCCGGCCGAGTCCCCGCCGGCAGACGGTGGGGCCCCGGACGGGTGAGCGCGCAGAGTGTCCGTGGGCCGGTCACCATCGACACCGCGGTTCAGCGGGTGCGCGTGGTTCTGGCGGCCGGGGGTTACACCGACCTGGTCCCTAAGGAGGTCATGGAATTCTCGAACCACTTCTACGTGCTGGTGGCCGAGAAGAGCACCGGCCGCGGGGCGCTGGAACTGCTCGTTCTGCGCAACGGCCTCGTGCGTCCCGAGCCGGGTCCCAACATGATGTGGAACACGAAGTACGGGCACATGGCGGCGTTCGGCCGCGGAGGCCCCGGGTGGGGCCCCGGCATGATGGGTCCTGGGATGATGGGCCCCGGCGGCCCGCAGGCCGGTCCCGGGTGGGGCCCGGGCTGGGGTCCGTACGCTCAGGGGCAGGTCCCGGCGCAGACCGTCAGCCGGGAGCGCGCGCGCCAGCTGGCCGGGCAGTACCTGGCGGCGACGTTCCCCGGCGCGACGACCGATGAGGGCACGGCTTTCTACGGGTACTACACCTTCGACGCCGAGCGCGATGGCGAGACCTTCGGGATGCTCAGCGTGAATGCGTACACCGGCCAGGTCTGGTATCACTCCTGGCACGGACGCTTCATTCAGGAAAAGGAACTCTAGAGGAGGAGAGCCGATGACATCGCGAGAGTGGACGATCGTGCTGGCAGTTGTTCTCGGCGTGCTGGTGCTGCTGCCGGTGCTGGGGATGGCCTTCGGCGGCTTCGGCATGATGGGGAGCGGGTGGGGCCAGGGGTGGGGTCCTGGCATGATGGGGCCCGGCATGATGGGCGGCTACGGTGGAGGGTTCGGCGGCTTCGGGCTGCTGATGCTCCTGCTGCTCGTCGCCGGCATCGTGCTGATCGTCCTGGCCTTCACGCGGCGGGAGACGCGGCCGGACGATGCGCTGGCGGTACTGAAGCAGCGGCTGGCCCGGGGCGAGATCACCCGGGAGCAGTACGAGGAACTGAAACAGGTCCTGCAATAGGGTCATGAGCCGGACCGTCCTCCTGGTGGAGGATGAGGCGGAGATCGCCGACGTCCTCCGCCGGTATCTGGAACGCGACGGCTACCGGGTGCTGGTGGCCGCCGACGGCGTGCGGGCCGTAGACGAGTACCAGCGGCTGCGGCCCGACCTCGTTCTCCTCGACCTGATGCTGCCGGGGCTGGACGGGTTCGAGGTCTGCCGGCGCATCCGCCAGCAGGGCAGCACGCCCATCATCATGCTGACGGCGCGGGACGAGGAAGCGGACAAACTCGTGGGCCTGGAGCTGGGCGCGGACGACTACATCACCAAGCCTTTCAGCCCTCGCGAGGTGGTCGCGCGTGTCCGCGCGGTGCTGCGCCGGGTGCGGGGCAGCGAGGCCGTCCCCGGCGAGGTCCTGCGGGTCCAAGATCTGGAGATCGATCCCGGCCGCGTGGACGCCTACCGCGACGGCCGACCCCTCGGGCTGACGCCTACCGAGTTCAAACTCCTGCTGACCCTGGCCCGCCACCCCGGGCGGGTCTTCACCCGGATGCAGTTGCTGGACCAGGTGCAGGGATACGCCTACGAGGGGTACGAGCGCACGATTGACGCGCACATCAAGAACCTGCGCCAGAAACTCGAGCCCGATTCGCGGCATCCCCGCTATGTGTTGACGGTCCATCGCGTCGGCTACCGGTTCGCGGAGGAGCGGGATGCGTAGTCTGCGTGGGCGGCTGGTCCTGGCGATGGTGGTGGCGGCCTGGCTCTCCGTCGCCGCCGTCGGGCTGATCAGCGCCCGCCTGACCGTCGCCCGGTTCGACGCCTACCTGCGCCACACCGTGCAGGTAGAGCGGCACATGCCCGGTATGCCCGCGCAGATGCAGCAGATGATGCGCGGCCTGCTGGGAGTTCCGGAGCGGCGCTTCCTCGCGGAGGTGCGCCGGGCGATCTGGCTGGCGGCGCTGGTCGGTGTGCTGGTGGCGGCCGTGGTCGGGACCCTGACCGCGCGCCAGATCACCGAACCGCTGCAGCGGCTGACCGCCGCGGCGGCGCGCATCGGGCGCGGCGAGCTCGCCCATCAGGTGCCCGTGGAGAGTGCGGACGAGATCGGCGAGCTGGGACGTACGTTCAATATCATGGCGGCGGACCTGCGCCGGGCCGAGGAGACGCGGCAGCAACTGTTGAGCGACATCGCCCACGAGCTCGGGACGCCGCTGGCGGTGCTGCAGGCCAATGTGGAAGGGATGCTCGACGGCGTGGTCGAGCGTACGCCGGAGCGGCTGGCTTCGCTGCACGCCCAGATTCAAGTGCTGACCCGTCTGGTGCGGGACCTGCGGGACCTGGCGCTGGCGCAGCAGGGGCAACTCCCGTTGGACCGGCGCGCCATGGACCTGGCGGCCCTGGCGCGCGAGGTCAGCGAACTCTCCCGGCCGCTGGCCGAGGCGAAAAACGTCGTGCTGGTCGTGGAGGGGAAGGACGCCGTCCCCGTGGTCGCCGATCGCGACCGCATCGCCCAGGTCCTGCAGAATCTGCTGGCGAACGCGGTCCGCTACACGGAAGCGGGCGGGCACGTGACCGTCACGGCGCAGGCCGGTCGCACCGAGGCCACCCTGGAAGTCGCCGACTCCGGCCCGGGGATTCCGGAAGAGGAGTTGCCCCGCGTCTTTGAGCGGTTCTACCGGGTGGATCGCTCCCGCGCCCGAGCCACCGGCGGCGCCGGGCTTGGGTTGGCGATCGTCAAGACCCTCGTGGAAGCCCACGGCGGCCGCGTTTGGGCCCGCAGCCGCCCGGGCGAAGGAAGTACCTTCGGGTTCGCGCTCCCGTCGGGGGTAACGGTCTCCTGCCTTTAGAGTCGCGCCAGAGCGAGAAACCTCCGGCCGATCAGGATGTACCATACCCAGAGGAAGAGCACCGAAAGGACGGAAATGTAGGCCCCCACAGTCGGTACGCAGAGGCCGAAGGCGATGACGTTAGAAGGCCGTGCCCTCGATCGCCCATGAGATGAGATCGGTGATGAGGAATAGGCCGCCAGCGGGGCGCGTTTGATCCAGTCCGACAACGCGGAGCGACCCTGGCCCTGGTCGCGGGTCAGGCCTGGCGGACCGGCTGCTGGCGCAGCGGGCAGAAGGCGTTGGCCCAGATCTTCTGGTCCCGCGCCCAGTCGGCCCACCGCCGGTCGCCCACGTCCGCGCGCCTGGCCGCCGACTCAATCCGGATGTCCTTCGGCCCGGTCTGCGCGGCCAGGTTCACCAGGAGGATGCAGGGGAAATCGCGGCAGACTCCGCAGTGCGCCACCTTGCGCTCCTTGGCGCAGGCATAGACCGGGCAGACCTTGCCCAGGTCGACCTCCTCCTGAGTGGCGCACTCCGCGGGCAACACATCGTACCAGGCGCTGCCCTCCCAGTAGATGCCGCAGACCCCGGCGAAGTCCTGGGGGGTTGCCTTCCGCTTGAGTGCCGACCGTGCCTTGGGTGCGGTCGCCATCGCCTTCACCCCGCTCTGGAATCAGCGTAGCAACCGCCGCTCCGGTGGCCATCGGGCGGAAGGTGTATTTGGACGGCCGGAGGCATCATTTGGGGCATCACTTTCCGTCGGGGGGTGGAGGGAAGTCGGTCAGCCGGGCGAGTTCCTCCAGTGGAAGAACGCCCTCAATCCGCTGTCCCCCGATCTGCCAGGTCGGAAAGACCCGCACCCCGGCGGCGGCGCAGGCCTGCGGCTGCCCGGCCGGATCCCGGGCGTCACACTCGATGTAAGGAAGCAGTTTGGCTGCGGCGCCGAAGAGCCGCTTCTGCTGCTGGCAGGCGGGACACCAGTAGGCGCCGTAGAACTTGGCCCCGCTCTTCGCCAGGTGCTGCGCGAGGTCGGCTTCATAGCCCGTCGGCGTCGCGGTCGTCGGCCGGGGCGCCGAGGCGGCGTATCCCCCGATGATGACGGTGACCACCGCGAGTACGGCGATCCCGCTGACCATCCAGGTGCCCGCGGGGATGATGGGGGGCCGGCGGTAGGCGGCCAGGACCAGGATCGCCACGGTCAACGCCGCGGATGTCAGGCACCACATACACGTGGCGCCGATGACGAACCACGCCACGGCGGTGAAAACGATCGAGGCGCCCACGCCGCCGGCCGCCAGGGGAAACACCCATCCCCACCGCAGTGTCGCGGTCATAGGGCGGAGCGCCACCACCAGGATCGCCCCATAGAAGAGCAGACCGAAGACCGCGACCGGCACGCCGAAGAGGGCGCCATAGCGGCTGGACTGGACGATCTCACAGCCGGCGCCGGAAGGGCAGTACGCCGCGGAGGTCACCCACTTCGTGACGGTCAGATAGGCGGCGAGCAGCACGCCGGCAGCGGCCAGGATGGCCAGCCACCGATCGGGTCGTTTGGGCTCGGTGCGGCCCCGCCGGCCTCCGCCCCGCCCCGGGGCCCGTCGATCGCGTGCCTTGGACTTCGGGCCTCCTGCCACGAACCTCCCCTCCTCCGGCCCCGGACGCGGCGCCCGGTGTGTCGCCCCCATGGTCCCGGGAGTCCCCCCGGGCGTCCATCAGGTATGAGCCCGATATTCTCCCGGGAGCAGGGGTTTCCCAGCCCGGGCCGCTGACACCTCGTCCCACCCCTGGCGGCAAAATAGGACGAACGACCGATGGGTGACGTCGGGTCCCGCTGGTAGGCTGTGGCGGGAGGCAACCCAATGGCCCGGCCTGCGCAGCAACTGGCGACAAGGATCACAATCCTCATCGCCGACGACCATGCCATCGTCCGCGAAGGCATCCGCATGATCCTGGAGGCGCAACCGGACTTCGAGGTGGTCGGGGAGGCGGCCGATGGGGAAGAGGCGATCCGCCTGACCCGGCAGCTTCGGCCTGCCGTGGTGATTCTGGATATCACCATGCCGAAGGTCACCGGGGTCGAGGCCACGCGGGAGATCCGGGAGTCCTGTCCGGACACGCAGATCCTGATCCTGACTATGCATGAGGAGCAGTCCTACCTGTTCCAGTTGCTGCGCCTCGGCGCGGCCGGCTACGTCCTCAAGCGCGCCGCGGCGACCGATCTCGTGGAGGCGGTGCGGTCGGCGCACCGCGGCGAGACCTTCCTCTATCCCGCCGTGGCGCAGAGCATCGTGCAGGATTACCTGGAGCGGCTGCGCACCGGCGAGGGCAGCGAACGGTACGGCGGTCTGACCTACCGCGAGCGCGAGATTCTGGTGCTCATCGCCGAGGGGTTCACCAACCAGCAGATCGCCGACAAGCTGGTCATCAGCGTCAAGACGGTGCAGACGCACCGCGCCCACATCATGAAGAAGCTGGACCTCCACGACCGTAGCCTGCTCGTGCGCTACGCGGTGCGGAAGGGTCTGATTCCCCCGTAGGCTTTAGGCCGTAATCAGGATCGCAAACCCCAGCAGCACGGTCACGCCGCCGAGGAGGACTTTCGCCAGGGTGCGGCGGCGGATCGTCCAGTGCGCGATGCGGTTGAGAGCCGGGCGGTTGCCGACCAGCGCCAGCAGCGTAAGCAGCGGGGCGATGTACATCAGGTTGTAGAGCACCAGGTAGGGCAGCCGGCTCTGCACCGGCGCGTTCGCCAGCAGGGCCAGGATCCCCACGTAGATGGCGCCGCTGCAGGGCAGCGTGCACAATCCCACCAGGGCGCCGGCGGCGAGTGCGCCGGACGGCCCCGTCCACTGCATCACGCGGCGCATCGGAGCATACAGAGCCCGCGGCATTGCCAGGACCGGACCGACGTCGGGCAGGAGCCCATCCTTCAGCGTCCAGACCCCCAGCACGACGACGACGACACCGATGGCGCGCACCGCCAGGTGGAAGCGGACCAGCGGCGCGATGACGCCGATCAGCCCCAGGCCCAGCAGCAGATAGGTGAGAAACATCCCGAAGACGTAGACGCCGCCGATGCGCCACACCTGCGGGACCGCCCCGGCGACGGCCACGGTGCTCAGGATCACGGCCACGAAGGAGAGCAGCACGGAGAAGGCGCACGGGTTGAGCCCGTCCAGCAGTCCGCCCAGGAGGATCGCCGGCAGCGTGATCTGGTTCACCCATGGACCTCCAGGGTACCCAGCATGGTGGGATTCTCCCGGCCGCCGCAGCAGATGTCGCAGTAGAACTGGTAGCGTCCGGGACGCAGCGGGCCGAGGGTGATGACCTCCTGGGCACGCGGGGCAATCCGGACGTCCAGGTTCAGGGCGTCGATGGCGAACTGATGCACCCCGCCGTCGGTGTGGAACTTGCTGTCCGTGTTCACCAGGGTAAGTGTGATGGGCTGATTCGCTGGGGCCCGCAGGCGGGAGGGCGTGAATCCTGCCATAGATATGATGACGGTGCGGGTCGTCAGCCCCGGCGCCGCCGGGCGCTGCAGGAGCGGGATGACGGCCAGGAGCAGGGCGACGGCGACGAGCGCCCCGGCTCCCCCGAGGATCAGGATCGACTTCCAGCGCTGGGGCATGCGCACCTCTTCGCGGCGGGCCGGCGTGAGACGCGGCGCGGAGTCAGGATCCAGCGCCCGAAGCCGGCTCCGCCCGGGTGTGGAGGCAGCATAGCGCGCGCCCGGCGCGGGCGGCCATCGGGCGGGGACAGTATTCCCACGGCCCGCCGGCTGCGCGGAGGGACTCAGCGCCGTCGCATCTTCGGGCATTGGCCCGATGCGGAATCAGACCGGTGGCTGATGGTAGGGCGTTCCCCCCGCGGCTAGGCTTGCAGGTGGGAGCGGGGCACTGCCTCCGGGAGATCTCCCGGAGGCACAATCATAACCTCGGGGCTGAGCATCCCGCTCCCCTTGACGTTGATGTCGATCCCACAGCCATCTCTGGACAGGGCTCCCCGGCCGGTGTCGCCGGCACCCCTGCGGGTGATCGTGGCCGACGCCTATGCCGCCACGCGCGATGTGATCGAGCAGGTGCTGGCGGGGGAGCGCCGCTTCAGTGTCGTCGGCACGGCCGCCACCCTTGAGGAGACCCTGCACCTGCTGGAGGAGTCGGAGCCCGACATCCTGCTGGTGGATCCGTGGCTCTCCGGCCCCGCCGGGCTGCCGGCGTGTCTGGCCGCGAAGCAGTTCCGGCCGCACCTGCTGCTGGTGGCGCTGCTGCCCGATGAGCGCGAAGACTACCGGCGCGCGGCCCAGGCTGTGGGTGCGGACGCTGCGCTGCAAAAACGCCAGATCGCGCGCCGGCTGGTGTCGACCCTCCAGGACGTGCTGCGCACCCGCCGGCAGTAATCGGAGGGCAGCGATCCCCCCTGAACGCGACTCCCTCGAACGCGACCACACCTGCCACGACGCCCGGCGCGCTGCGCCGGCGTCCCGGGGGATGGCTGCGCCTCTTCTTCCAGGTACCCGTCTGGCTGCACCGGCTGGGGCTGGCGGGGTGGGAACGGCTGCTCGGCCTCCGGTGGATGCTGATCACCACATCCGGCCGGCGCACCGGGCGGCCGCACCGGGTGATGGTCGACGTGCTGGGGCATGATGAGGCGACGGATACCTACTACGTGGAGGCCGCCTACGGCGGGCGTGCCGATTGGTATCGGAACATCCAGGCCACTCCCGTCTTCCAGGCGCAGGTGGGCCGGCGGCGGTTCGCGGCGCGGGCGGCCCGGCTCTCCACGGCGCAGGCCGGAGAACTCCTGGTCGCCTTTTCCCACCGCCGGCCCACCTGCACGCGGGTCGCCCTGCGACTGGTCGGCGTACGGGTGCGCACGGACGACGATGTCCGGCAACTGGCGCCCGCCGTTCTGATCCTCGTCGTCACGCCGCTCCGCTAAGGCACGCTGCCGAGACCCCGGGCACGGCGACCCCTGTCGCCTGCATCCACGCGTCCGGTATTCGACGTTCCGTGGATGGGCCGACATATGGAATGCAGGGGAAATGGAATGGCGCGCACGGCACGAGAAATACAGGGAGTGCGCAGGGGTAGCCGCGCACTCCCACGATCCTGGTCCGGATGCGGCGCCGGCCGCGCCGCCCTGCACCGTTCTAGGGGTAGATCCCGCGGACCATCAGGGCCTCGGCCACGCGCTCGATGGCGCGGATGAGGGCGGCGGTCCGCAGGTTGGTCTTCTTCTCCTTGCTGGTCTTCATCACCTGACCGAAGCTGCGCACCATGATGCGTTCCAGGTTTTGGTTGACTTCCTCCTCTGTCCAGAAGAACTGCTGCAGACCCTGGACCCACTCGAAGTACGAGACGATCACCCCGCCGGCGTTGGCCAGGATGTCGGGGATGACCATGACGCCCTTCTTGTCCAGAATCGCGTCCGCCTCGGGGGTCGTCGGGCCGTTGGCCCCTTCGGACATGATCTTGGCTTTGATGTCTCCCGCGTTCCGGGCGGTGATCTCTCCCTCCAGGGCGCCGGGGCAGAGGATGTCGCACGGCAGCGTGACCGTCTCCTCGATCGACACCCGCTCCGTGCCGGGGAATCCGACGACCGAGCCGGTCTCCGCTTTGTACTTCAGCAGGGCGCGCGGGTCGAAACCTTTCGGGTTGTAGACGCCGCCGCGGGTGTCGCTGGCGCCCACGACCACGCAGCCCAGGTCGTGCAGCAGGTAGGCGGCCACTGAGCTGACGTTGCCGTATCCAGTCACGACCACCCTGGCGCCCTGAAGCGGCATCCCCAGGACCTTGGCGGCCTCGCGCGCGGCGATCATGACGCCGCGGCCCGTCGCCTCGAACCGCCCCTGCGACCCGCCGATGGGGATCGGTTTGCCGGTGACGACGGCGGGGATGGAGTACCCGCGGTGCATGCTGTAGGTGTCCATGATCCAGGCCATCGTCTGCGGCGTGGTGTTGACGTCGGGCGCGGGGATGTCGCCCTCCGGGCTCATCATGATGCTGATCTCGGTCGCGTAGCGGCGGGTCAGGTGCTCGAGTTCATCGGCGGAGAGTTCCTTGGGATTGACCACTACGCCGCCCTTGGCGCCACCGTAGGGCAGTCCGGCCACGGAGCACTTCCAGGTCATCCACATGGCCAGGGCCCGTACTTCATTTAAGGTGACGTCGGGGTGGTAGCGGATCCCACCCTTGGTCGGGCCCAGGACGGTGCTGTGGTGAACGCGGTGCCCGGTGAAGATGCGCACCGAGCCGTCATCCATCTTGACGGGGAAGTTCACGGTGAGCTCCCGCTTCGGATAGGCGAGCAACTCCCGGATGCCCCGCTTCAGAGGCAGGTAGTCGGCGGCGCTGTTGAACTGTTGGAGCGCCATCTCCCAGGGATCCTGCTTGGCTGGGATCACCACTGCTTTAGCCGTCATTGTCTCCCTCCTCACTGGACGATCTGACTTCAGCTGTCCCGGCGTCATCCGGTTCGGGCTCCATCTCCCGCAGGTAGCGGTCGATGGCCTCGGCGGCCGTGCGCCCGTCCCGCAGCGCCGTCACCGCCAGGTCGGGGCCGCGCACGGCGTCGCCGCCGGCGAAGATCCCAGGGATCGTGGTGGCGCCGTCCGCGGTGACGATGTAGGTCTGTTCCCTGGCGCGCTCCGGGCCATCGGCCGCGGCGACCGGCGTGCCGTCGAATCCGAAGGCCAGAATGGCCAGGTCTGCCGGCACTGCGAAGTTACTCCCCGCGATGGGAGTGGGCCGGCGGCGCCCGCCCTCGTCCGGGTCACCTAACTCCATGCGGATGCATTCTACCGCACGCAGCCGCCCGCCGCCGTCAGCGAGAAAACGGACCGGGGCCACCAACCACTCGAAGATGACACCTTCATCCTTCGCGGCCTGGACCTCGCGGCGGCTCCCCGGCATGTTGGCCTCGTCGCGCCGGTAGAGGCAGGTGACGTCCCGGGCGCCCAGGCGCCGCGCCGTGCGCAGGCAGTCCATGGCCGTGTCGCCGCCGCCCAGGACCACAACCGTCCTGTCCGTGAGGTCGTCGCGAAGGTCCGCGGCGCCGGCCGCGCCGTCCATAGCGTTCCGGATCAGGAAGGGCAGCGCGTCGGTGACGCCGGGGAGGTCCAGGCCCGGCAGCGGCGGATGCTTGGGCGTGGTGGCCCCGACGGCGAGGTAGATCGCGTGAAAGTAGGCGCGCATCTCCTCCAGGGAGAGCTCCACGCCGACGCGCGCGCCGTAGACGAACTCGATGCCCAGCCCTTCCAGGTAGGCCAGGCGCCGGTCGACGACGCTCTTCTCCAGTTTGAACGCCGGGATGCCGTACCGCAGCAGCCCGCCGCCCTGCGGCCAGGCCTCGTACACGGTCACGCGGTGGCCCAGCAGGGCCAGCCGTTCCGCGCAGGCCAGCCCCGCCGGACCCGCGCCGACGATGCCCACCCGGTAGCCGGTGGCCGGCGGGATCGGGGGCACCACGAGCCCCTCCTGCGCGAAGGCGTACTCGTTGATGAAGCGTTCGATGGCGCCGATGGCGACCGGCACCTGCTTGACCCCAATGGTGCAGGCGCCCTCGCAGAGGCGATCCTGCGGGCAGATCCGTGCACAGATCTCCGGCATCGGGTTGGTGGCGCGCGAGACCGCCGCAGCCTCCAGGAACCGGCCCTCCATGGTCAGCCCGATCCACTCCACGATCCGGTTGCCCAGCGGGCAGACGGCGCTGCAGGGGGCCTTCCCGCACTCCAGACAGCGGGAGGCCTCGGCCATGGCCTGCTCCGGCGTGTAGGTGAGCGAGACCTCCTGGAAATCGGTGCTGCGTTCCTGCGGCGGGCGCTTGGGAATGGGGACGTGCGGGACTTTCAACCGCTCAGATTTCGGCAGTCGCGCCATGACTCCCCCGTTGTCGTCGTGGCCCTGCCGTGCAGCAGCAGGACCTGATCGGTCGTGGCGGGGTCACGCGGTCAGCAGGTATTCGTACGCGGCCAGCGCCGCCTTGGCGCCTTCACCGATGGCGATCAGCACCTGCTCCGCGAAGACATCGGTGACGTCCCCCGCGGCGAAGATCCCGGGGGCGGATGTGCGGTTCCGGCTGTCGACGCGGATGCGCCCGCGTTCGTCCCGGTCCACCAGTTGGGCCACGAGGTCCGACTGCGCGACGAGCTCCAGCTCCACAAAGAAGGCATCGGCGTGGACCTCGCGCCGCTCCCCGTTGCGGCTCAACGCCAGGGTGCGGGCGTACTGGTCCCCCAGGACGCGCTCCACCTGGAATCCCTGCAGTACCTCCACATTCCCCGCGGCGAGCACACGCCGCCCCAGCGGCGTGTCGAGCTCACCGGGCGTGGGCGCGATCAATGTTACCCGCCGGGCGATCCGTGCCAGTTCGGCAGTCGAACGCAGGGCCAGGGCGGTGTCGCCGATGACGGCGGTGTCGCGATCCACGAAGAGGGGTGCGTAGGAGACGGCACTGTAGCACAGGCCCCGCATCATGAAGTCGCGCTCGCCGGGGACATTCAGCAGCCGGCCCAGGGCGCCTGTGGCCACGATGAGTGCCCGCGCCTCGTGGGCCTTTCCGTCCTGGGTGTGCACGCGGTACCCGCCCGGGAGCCGTTCCACCCGGTCCGCCTTGGTGAACACCCGGGCGAACTCCAGGTACCCCACCTCGTTGGCGAACCGACTGACCGTTTCCTCGCCGCTGATGACCAGGTGGTGCTCGACGAAGGGCAGCTGCAGCCGGTAGTTGGTCTTGCCACCCAGGTCGCGCGTGATCAGCAGGACATTGAGCCGCTTGCGCAAGGCATACACCGTGGCCGTGAGCCCCGCCGGCCCGCCACCCAGAACGATCAGATCGTACATGGCTCTCCCTCCTCAGACTGCAGTCGGTGTATCCGTGCGACGGTCGGTCCGCATCAGTCGGCAGGGGGGATGAATCCCTCTGCCATCATGACGCGCGTCACGTCGCGCGAGCGGCGGATCAGCCCCTCGGCCTGGGCGAATTCTTGCTCGAAGGTCAGGGGCTTGCGGGCCACACCTTCCTCCACGGCCTTCACCGCCACGGCCGCGGCTTCGCGGGGGAAGACCTGCCACTCGTCCATGGTGGGGAGGATGTACTCGGGCGAGAGGCCCCGTTCCTCAGCCATCCCGGCCAGGGCCGAGGCGGCCGCCATGCACATCCCGTCGGTGATGGTGCGGGCGCGGACGTCCAGGGCGCCCCGGAAGATACCCGGGAATCCCAGCGAGTTGTTCACCTGGTTGGGGAAGTCCGACCGGCCCGTCGCCATGACCGCCACGCCGGCTTCCTTGGCCTCCCAGGGCCAGATCTCCGGGATCGGATTCGCGCAGGCGAAGAGGACGGCGTCCTTGGCCATCCGGCGGGCCCACTCCGGCACGATGGTCCCCGGCCCGGGCTTGGCCATGGCGATCACCACGTCCGCGCCGTCCATGGCCTCGGCGATGCCGCCGGCGCGGCCCTCCGCGTTGGTGGTCTGGCAGAACTTCCACTTGTCGACGAACTCGGCCTTGCGGAACTCAATGTCCTCCCGCCGGCGATGCAGAATCCCCTTGCTGTCCACCAACATGCACAGCCCGGGTGTGGCGCCGGCTGCGAAGATCAGGCGGGCAGAGGCCACGTTGGCGGCTCCGCTCCCCACGAAGACGATCCGCGCCGAGGCCAGCGGCTTCCCGACCACCTTCAGGGCGTTGATCAGGCCGGCCAGGATGACCGTGGCGGTGCCTTGCTGGTCATCGTGCCAGACCGGGATCTCCGCGCGCTGGCGGAGGGTGTCCAAGATGCGGAAGCACTTGGGCTGCGCGATATCCTCCAGGTTGATGCCCCCGAATCCCGGTTGGATCAGCAGTGCCGTTTCGATGATTTTATCGGGGTCCTTAGTATCCAGGACGACCGGCCAGGCATCCACCCCGCCCAGGTACTTGTAGAGGAGGGCCTTGCCTTCCATGACCGGCAGGCCCGCCTTCGGACCGATGTCCCCGAGTCCGAGGACGCGCGTGCCGTCGGAAACAACGGCCACCGTGTTCCACTTGTGCGTGTGCTCGTACACCAGGTCGGGGTCCTGCGCGATGGCTTTGCAGGGCGCCGCCACGCCTGGGGTGTACCAGATGGCAAAGTCCTCAAAACTGCGCACGCGGCACTTGAGCATCGTTTCGACCTTGCCGTGATAGAACGGGTGGAGCCGCAGCGCGTCGGCGGAGGGCTGCTGGGCTTTGGCCAGCAGTTCCTCGACGGATATGGCCGGATTAGTGCGAGCCATGAGAGCCTCCTCTCCGGGGATCACCCGGCGTCACAGACACGCCGGAAGCCCGGGACTGTCACAGCGGAGTACCGTGCGCTGTGCCGGGCCGACCAATCGCGACAGGACACGGCGATGAGTGCCCCAGTCAATTTTGCCCGGAGCCTGCGCCTGCGACCATCCGGTAGGAACTGTAGGGAAAATCGGGCTGCGGCCTGATGGAGGCCTTTCGGGCCGGGGATACGCTGAACGGGGACGTGCGGGCTGCCGTACGGTTCCGTGGAGGGATGAACGGTGCAGGCCAAGGAAATCATGTCCACCCCGGTGCTCACGGTGACACCGGAGACGCCGGTGCGCGACGCCGTGCAGTTGATGCTGGGCAACCACGTCAGCGGCCTGCCGGTCGTCGATGCGCAGGGCCGGCTGGTCGGCGTGATCACGGAATCGGACCTGCTGATCAAGGAGCTCGCGCCCAAGCCCCCTACTCCCGTGGCGGAGTGGATCGGCCCCTGGCTGTGGCTGGAACGCTGGGCCGGTTCGCACCGCAAGGCGGAGGGCCGGACGGTGGGCGAGGTGATGACCCACAACGTCGTCACCGCGGACGAAGAGACCTCCGTGCACGTCCTGGCGTCCCGGATGCTCCGCCACCAGATCAACCGCCTGCCCATCACCCGCGGCCGGGAAGTCGTCGGCATCGTGACGCGGGCGGATATCCTCAAGGTGTTCCTGCGCGCCGATGAGGACCTGGCGCGCGCGTGCCGGCGCATCGTCGACGACTACATCCGCCCTCCGGAAGAGGTGCGGGTCTCCGTCTCCCGCGGAGTGCTGACCCTGCGCGGGCACCTCCTCTCGCCGGCCCGCCGCGGCGCCCTGCTGCGGGACCTGGAGGGCGTGGACGGCGTCGTCTCCGTGGACGCGGTGGACCTGGACTACGCCATCCCGGAACGTGTGAGCCTGGGAGGCGAATAGCCCGGTTGTAGACCGGGTATCCGCGGGAGATCGCGGGGGCACGGCGTCTGCCGTGCCCCCGCTCGTTTTGCAGGCGGCGCGGCGCAGCGCCGTTACTTCACCGTCCAGCGGTGCGGTTGGTGGCAGGTGGTGCAGGGAGTCTGCGCCGCCAGCACCGCCGCGTGGATCTCCGGTTTGGGGGAGTGGCAGGTCGTGCAGGCGACGATCGGGCGGGCCTGCTCGTGCGGCTTGTGACAGGTGCCGCAGGGCAGCGTCGTGTGCGCGGCTCCCGCGGGGAAGCCCACGGTCCGTTTGGGCGGAAGGGACTGATGGCATTGCAGGCAGGTCTGCCGGGTGGGGCGGAGCGGGCTGTCCAGCCGCAGGAACTGGTGGCAATCCACGCAGTGGAATTCCGCCATCTGCCGGATCTTGACGGCCCGCACGCCCGTAGCCTGGGCCTGGTGGCACTCGGCACAGATCTGGGTCGAAGGCTGAATGCGGTGGACGGAGCGGGAATGGCAGACCACGCACTCGATCCGCTGGCGCTCCGCGTGCACCTGATGCCCGGCGGTCGCGGCCACCTGCCGCCACCGCGCGTCGCCGCTCTCATGACAGACGGCGCAGCGCTCACTGGGGACCTCGGCATGCCGGCCGACGCGCTCGGGCCGCCGCACGACGAAGGTGATGACCTGCCGCGCGCTCTCCACGATGCTCTGCTCGTGACAGGCGTGGCAGTCCACGTTGCGGTGTTCGCTGGTGGACCAGCGGGTCCAGGCCGCCTCCATGATGTGGCAGGAGCGGCAGAAGGCGGGGTTGTTCATCGTGTAGTCGTACGCGGTGTAGCCGGCGAACGCGATCGCAGCCACGCCGGCGACGGCCACGGCGGCGCCCGCCCAGACGATGACCGGGGGCAGCGTGCGGACCCAGCGGACAAACGTGCGGAGGAGGTCGCGGAGTCCGGGTCGGGGCGGAGGGGGCGCAGCCATGGGGGTCATGGGCGGACGGCCAGGAGTTCATTCCGCGCGGACGCGGTCAGCCCTGCCGGTCCACGTCCGAGGCCGTCGCTGGCGGGGAACCACGTCCGCTGAAGATCAGGCGGCCTGCACCACCCCGCGCTGGTTCACCGGCAGGTAGTCGCGGCGTTCGTACCCGTCGTAGATCTGCCGCGGCCGGCTGAGCTTCTGCTCGGGGTCCTGGAGCATCTCTTCCCACTGCGCCAGCCAGCCCACGGTGCGCGGGATCGCCAGCAACACCGGAAACATCTCCACCGGGAAGCCCAGGGCCTGATAGATGAGCGCGGCGTAGAAGTGCAGGTTGGGCACCAGGCCGTGGGCGGCGAAGTACTCGTCCTGCCGCGCAATCCGTTCGACCTCGCGCGCAATGGTGAGCAGCGGCCCCCCGCCGGTGACACCGAAGACCTCTTCGGCGATCTGCCGGGCGACCCGGGCACGGGGGTCACCGGCTCTGTAAGTGCGGTGGCCAAAGCCCACGAGCAGGTACTCCCCCCGCTTCACCCGCTCGATGTAGCCGGGGATCCGATCCGTGGTCCCGATCTGGCTCAGCATGCGCAGGACCCCTTCCGCGCCGCCGCCGTGCAGCGGTCCGTAGAGGGCCGCCGCGGCCCCGGCGAGCGCGGAGAAGGGATCTGTGTGCGCGCTGCCGATGGCGCGGCAGACCGCGGTGCTGCAGTCTTGCCCGTGGTCGGCCTGGAGAATGAAGAGGACGTCGAGCGCCCGGGCCAGCACCGGGTTGGGCTGGTACATGACCTCCGTGGTCCGGAAGAGCATGTGCAGGAAGTTTCCCGTGTAGGTGAGGGCATTGTCCGGATAGACGTAGGGCAGGCCCCGGCTGTGCCGGTAGGCGAAGGCGGCCAGGGTCGGCATCTTGGCGATCAGGCGGATGATCTGCTTGCGGCGCACGACCCCGTCGTGGATGTGCCGGGCCTCCGGATAGAAAGTGGACAGCGCCCCCAGGGTCCCGATGAGGATCCCCATGGGATGGGCGTCGTAGTGAAAGCCGTCGAGGAACTTCTTGATGGACTCATGCAGCATGGTGTGATGGGTGATCTCCCACGTCCAGGCGTCCAGCTGCTCCTCCGTAGGCAGCTCCCCGTAGAGCAGCAGGTACGCTGTCTCCAGGAAGGTCGAACGGATCGCCAGGTCCTCGACCGCATAGCCGCGATAGCGCAGGATCCCCCGGTCGCCGTCGATGTAGGTGATGCGGCTGCGCGCACCGGCCGTGTTGACCAGGCCGGGATCGTAACTGGTCAGCCCGCCGTCATCGGCATCCGCCTTGATCTGCCGCAGGTCGGTCGCCCGAATGGCCGCGGATCGCGGGGCAGTTCCCGACAGCACGGGGATCTCATACGTCTGCCCCGTCCGGTTGTCGGTGATGGTGAGGGTCTCCCGCGGCACCTGCACCGCCTCCTCTCGGGTCATGGACGTATCCCATTGTAGAAACGCCCTCCGATGCCCGGTATCGGGCTGCGGCCCGATCGTCATCGGGCTGCCGGTGGATGCCGGAGCGGCCCGTCGGCGCTACCATAATCGGAGAGGTGAGGTAAGTTGGCGGCACCGCGTCTGGTGCTGGTGTTCTTCGTCTACGGCCTGGCGTTCTTCGCCATGGGCCTGGCCATTGCGCTGGAGGCCCGCCGCACCTCCGAACTCCGCCTGGCGCAGAGCCTCAAGTACCTGGCCGCCTTCGGCCTGCTCCATGCCGTGGTGGAATGGATCGACATGTGGCTGCTCATGCCGGGCAGTCTGTCCGCGGTTGGGATCACCGCGCTGCGCGTTGTGCGCCTGAGTCTCTTCGCGACCTCGACCCTGCTGCTCGGGATCTTCGGGACGACGCTGATCGGCCGTCTGGCCCCCCGTTACCGCTGGCTGGTGCTGCTGCCCGTCGGATTGTCCCTTTTCTGGCTGGTCTACTGGGGTCTGGGACCCCACCTCTGGCCGCTGGCCACACAGCAGTGGAGCCCGGGTGCGCCCTCCTGCCTGCGCTGTCACGATAGCGGTGTGCCGTCCGTGGCGGGGACCAGCACGGCGTGGGGATCGTCGGTGACGGTGGCGGACATCTGGGTGCGCTATCTGGTGTACCTGCCATCCTCCCTCCTGGCCGCCGCGGCTCTGATCCTGCAGGGGCGGCGGTTTCAGGAAGAACGCTACCCGCGGATCGCGCGCGATTGCTGGTGGCTGGCCGCCGCCTTTCTGGGGAACGCCGTCGTCGCCGGGCTGATCGTGCCGCCGGCCCCATTCAGCCCGGCGTCCTGGTTGAACTACGACCGGTTCCTCTCGGTCGTGCGGCTGCCCCCGCAGGTCTTCCGCGCGGCGGTGGCGGTGTTCATTGCGTTCTTCGGCGTCCGTATGCTCCGGGTGTTCGACCTGGAGTATGCGCGCCGGCTCGACGCCGAACAGGAGGCGCGCCTGCGGGCGCAGCAGGAGGCCCTGGAGGCGGCGCGGCAGACCGCGGCGGTGGCCGAGGCCTGGACCCACGAACTGGAGGGGAAGGTTCAGGAACGCACCGAAGAGGTTCTGGAGCAGGTGCGGCGGCTGGCGATCCTGGAGGAGCGCGATCGTCTGGCCCGCGAGATGCACGACAGCCTGGGACAGGTGCTCGGGTTCGTCAACCTGAAGGCCAAGGTGGCCACCGACCTGATCGGGCGCGGAAGCCCGGCCCTGGCCGCGGAAGAGTTGGAGCAGATGCGCACCGCCGTCCAGGATGCCTACCAGGAGGTGCGCCAGGCGATCCTGAGCCTGCGCACGACCCCGCAGGGACGGGGGTTGCTGGCCAGCCTGCGGGAGTATGTGCAGCGGCTGCGGGAACAGTCCGGGCTGGACGTCCAGCTGGAGGCGCCGGAGGCGCTGCACTTCCCGCTGGCTGTGGAGGCGCAGGTCATTCGCATTGTGCAGGAAGCCTTGACCAACGTGCGCAAGCATGCCCTGGCTCACCGCGCGACCGTGCGCTTCGTGCGCGAGCCCGACGGCACGACGGTGACAATCCAGGACGACGGGCGAGGATTCGACCTGAGCGGCGTGGAGGCGGGGCGGGGGACGCGCTTCGGCCTGCTGACGATGCGGGAGCGGGCGGAGAGCATTGGGGGGACCCTCGTGATCGTCACGGCCCCGGGGGCGGGGACGACGGTGCGATTGTGGATTCCGGGAGGCAGGGAGCATGGAACGGATTCGCGTTCTGATCGTTGACGACCACGCCCTGTGGCGGCGGGGGGTGGCCGCGCTGCTGGGCAGCCGCGAGGACATTGAAGTGGTCGGCGAAGCCGCCGACGGCGAAGCCGCCATCGAGAAGGTCCGCGAGCTCATGCCCGACGTGGTGCTGATGGATATCAAGATGCCGCGGCTGGACGGCCTGGCCGCCGCCCGGCGCCTGAAGGAAGAAATGCCCTACCTGCGCATTGTCATGCTCACGGTCTCGGAGACCGACGAAGACCTCTTCGAGGCCATCAAGGTCGGCGCGCAGGGCTACCTGTTGAAGAACGTCGATCCGGACCAACTCGTCACCGCGATCCACCAGGCCCAGCGGGGTGAAGTGCCGATCGCCCCCACCATGGCGGCGAAGATCCTGCGCGAGCTGGCGGCGCCGGCCGAGCCCTCGATCCAGGCGCTGAGCCCGCGGGAACGGGAGGTGCTGGAACTGCTGGCCCGCGGCCTGGCCAACAAGGAGATCGCGTTCGAACTGAAAGTCTCCGAGAATACGGTGAAGAACCACCTCCGCAACATCCTGGAGAAACTTCACCTGCAGAACCGCGTCCAGGCGGCACTCTACGCGGTGCGGGCCGGATTCGGCGGGCGGTCATCCGAGCACTGACCGGCCGTCACCCGGCGGGCCGTCACCCGGCGGCCGAGGACGGAGGGCGAACCGTGCGGCAGCCGAAGGTGGTCATTATCGGCGGCGGCGTCACGGGGTTGAGTGTCGCCTACGCCCTGGCCCGCCGGGGGGTCCGTGACGTCACGCTGCTGGAGCGGGAGCAACTCGCCAGCGGCTCCACCGGCCGCTCCGCCGGCGGCATCCGCCTGCAGTTCTCCGACGCGGTGAACATTCGGCTGGCGCAGCGCAGCGTCCAGGTCTTCGAACGGTTCGCGGAGGAGTTCGGCGCGGAGTGCGACTTCCGGCAGTACGGCTACCTGATTCTGGCGACGACGGCCGAGGAAGAAACGCTCTTCCGCCGGAACGTGGACCTGCAGCGGTCGCTGGGCGTGCCGGTGGAGGTGCTGACACCCGAGGAGGCCGGCCGCCTGATCCCGGGCCTGCGCATCGACGACCTGCGCGTGGCCACCTTCTGTCCCAAGGATGGGTACGCGGATCCGTACAGCGTCGCCATGGCCTTCGCCGCCGCGGCCCGGCGTCTCGGCGCGCGCATTCTGGAAGGGCACGCGGTGACCTCTCTCGACCGGCAGGGCGACCGCATCACCGGGGTCCGCACCTCGGCGGCCGCGTTTGCCGCTGATGTCGTGGTCAATGCCGCGGGACCATGGGCGGCGGAGGTGGCCCGGCTCGCGGGCCTGGACGTGCCCATCCTGCCCTATCGCCGCCAGGTCTTCGTCACCGAGCCCTTCGCCGATCTCCCGGAGCAGCTGCCCATGGTCATCGATTTTCTCCCGCACTTCTACTTCCGCCGCGAGGGGCCGGGGATCTTATTTGGCATGACCGATCTGCACGAACCGCCTTCCTTCAATACGACGGTCGACTGGACGTTCCTGGAGCAGGTCGTCGAACGGGCCCTCCATCGCATCCCGCCGTTGGCCCGCGCCAGCGTCCGCCGGGGTTGGGCCGGTCTCTACGACACCACGCCGGACAGCAATCCGATCCTCGGTGCGGTGCCCGGGCTGGATGGATTGATCATGGCCGCCGGGTTCTCCGGCCACGGGTTCATGCTCTCCCCCGCTGTCGGGGAGTGCCTGGCCGAACTGATCGCCACCGGAACGTCGCGCGCGATTGATCTCAGCCCGCTGGCCATCGACCGGTTCCAGAGCGGCGCACTCCGACAGGAAGCCACCATCATCTGATACCGGCCGCACGGCGGGCCCGCATCGGACGTTCCGGCGTCGGAAGTCTCGGCGCAGGACTTTCCAGCCAGGAGCCCAGCGGATGCCGAAGGACGAGTCTCCGCGGCTGCCGCACAGACGCGAGGGGTCCCTTCCGGAACAGTCTTTCCAGCACCGCTGCCCCCCCAGGTCCGCGTCTGTCGAAGGTCGACGTCGCCTGGGAGGGCGGCGCTGGTGGTCGTCTCCCCACGAGGCAGCGCCGGTGTGCGCGGTAGTCGGTCCATCGCTTGCAGCAAGGGCACCAGTGGTGCGCGGCGGACGCGGTAGACCCACAGGCGTCCACGGGCCGTGGGGCTGACCAGCCCCCATCTGCGCAGCACAGCCAGGTGATCTCAACAAGGATATTCGTCCGCTCCGCAGAGCTTTGGGGGTAATCCATGCATCCACGTGTCCTGCATGCGACGGTCCGTCGATGCGCGGACACGACGATGTCGCGAGCGGGCTCCGCCCGGGGGCCGTGGTTCCTCCTGGCGGTGCGGATGGTTCGTTCGGGCTATGCGGGGCTTGCCCGAAGGGGGGCTTGGGCATGGTGCTGACGCGCGCGACCGACCGGCCTGAAGGGCAGCCGCGCACTCATCACCTTTGGGGGTGCGGAATCGCCCGGCCGCTTGATAGGCGGCCGCGGATCCGCGGCCTAGGGTGAAGGTGGAGGTCAGCGATGCGCGCACGGGTGTTCATCTGGTACAGCCACCCGCTCTTCGCCCGGGCCATGGAAGCGCTGCTGCGGCGGGAGGGGATGGTGATCGTCGGGATCTCCGGCGACGCGGTCGAGGCGGTGCCGGCGATCCTGCGCGAACGCCCGGACGTGGTCGTGGCCGATCGGATCGTCGAGCGCGAACACGCGCTGGGTATCACGGAGGTCATCCGCGCCTGCCAGCGGATCCGGGTGCTCGTGCTCGACCTGATTGAGGACGGTATGCGCATCTACGACGGCCAGGGGGGCACCGCGGGGAAGCTCGGCGCCATCGTTGAGGCGATCGAGCAGGCCGTCCCGCACGTCGCCCCGGCGGCCTGAGAGGAGGGTGACACGATGCACCCGATGGGAATCGCCCTGGCGTTCCTGGTGTTCTGGTCACTGGTGGCGGCGGGGACGTTCCTGCTGTTCACCGCGACGCTGCGGCTTCGCCGCACGGGAGGGCGGACGATGACCGGCGGAGCGACCGCGCACGTGACCGCCGCCGACGGCCTGGCCATCGGCTTCCACGTGCTGGTCGGGCTGCTCGGTGCTGGTTTGATCGCCGCGGGTCTGTACGCCACCTACGTGGTGCTGTTTGCCCGGTAGCCTGCGACTGACACGCCGGCTGCATGCCGCCGCCCGGCGGCACGCAGCCGGTCCTGATCGCTCCCGGCTCACCGCCGGCTCCTAGCCTGTTCGTCCCCCGCTGCCGGATCGGCGACTCCCGACACGCGACTGGGCGGGAGGGGTGTCACCCCGCGCCTGAATCGGGCTAATACCCTATGCCCGCACGTGGGGCGTTTAGTACAGTGAGAGCGGAGATTACGGTGCGTTCGCTCTCAGTTATCCCAATCCTGCTAGTCCTCGCTCTGCCGCTGCTTCCTCCCGGAGCGACGGCGCTGGCGCAGCCTGCCGATGCGGTCTGCCTGGGCTGTCACCAGGCCCCGGGCATGGTCCTGACGCTGCCCAGCCGCGAAGTCATCTCCGTCTCCATTGACCCGGAGGTGCTACGCGAGTCGGTCCACGGCACCATCGCCACCTGCACGAGTTGCCACCCCGCCAACGCCCGGTATCCCCACCCGCCCCTGGCGGCAAAGACCTTCCGCGAGTTCAAGGTGGAAAGGGCTCGGGCCTGCCAGAGCTGCCACAGCGACGTGGCCGGGCAGTTCGCCGGGAGCATCCACGGCCGGGCCCTGATCATGGGGTTTGCAGATGTGCCGACCTGCGTCTCCTGCCACGGCGCGCACAATGTGGGCCGGGCCACGGCGCCGGTCTTCCGCAACAACACCCCGCAGCTCTGCGGCACCTGCCACGGGGATCCCCGCATCATGGCCAAGTACGGTCTGCAGCCGGTGTACGAGGCCTACATCCGCGAGTTCCATGGGGTGACGACGACGCTTTACAAGCTGACCAAACCGTACAGCCCCACCCCCGCGGCCATCTGTTACGACTGCCACGGCGTCCACGACATCAAAGCCACGGACGATCCCACCGCCCGCGTGGCGCCGGCGAACATCCTGGCCACCTGCCAGCAGTGTCATCCGACGGCTGGGCGGCTCTTCGCCAGTGCCTGGACCGAGCACAAGACGCCGAGCCCGCAGGCCTCTCCTCTGGTCTACTACGTGCAGGTGTTCTACCGGATCCTGATCCCGACGGTGGTGGGATTCCTGGTCGTGCTGACGCTGCTCGATCTGAGCCGTTGGGCGGGCGACCAGCTGCGCCGGCGCGGATCATGAGGCAGTTCGCGGGCCCCACCGTCCAGCGGTTTACGGTCGCGCAGCGGATCGAGCACTTCCTGTTGATCATCTCGTTCAATGTGCTGGCTTTCACCGGCCTCCCCCAGAAGTACTTCTTCACTCCCTGGGCCGAACGGATCATTCAGCTCATGGGCGGGATCGAGCGGACCCGTCTGATCCACCGCACCTTCGCCGTCCTGCTGATCCTGCAGGGTCTCTACCACATCGGTGCGGTGCTGGCGGCCCGGAGGGCCGGCCGGGAGCGCGGGGCCATGGGCATCAGCTTCGACGATGTCCGCGGTCTGGTGGGAGACCTGCTCTACCTGGCCGGCGTGCGGCGCGAACGCCCGGCCTTCGGGCGCTTCGATTACCGGCAGAAGTTCGAGTACTGGGCCGTCGTCTGGGGGACAGCCATCATGGCCGCGACGGGCCTCATCATGTGGTTCCCGGAACTCCTGGCCCGCGTCTTTCCCGGCGTCCTGGTCCCGGCGGCGCGCGTGGCCCACGGTGGTGAGGCCCTGTTGGCCATTCTGGCGGTGATCCTCTGGCACTTCTACAACGCCCACTTCCGTCCCGACATCTTTCCCATGGACCCGGCGATGTGGACCGGTCGTATCAACGTGGACCGGCTGCGGCACGAGCACGCTGCGGAGTACGCGCGGCTGGTGGATGCAGGGGAGGTTCTCCCCGAGGTCCGAGAGCTGCCCGCCCCGCCGTTGCCACCGCCGCTGCCCGAGCCGGCGCCGCCGACCACGGAGCCCGTGCCCCCGGCTCAGCAACGCACGCCGCCCTCAAGAGCGCCCGCCGCCGGCCCAGGAGAGCCTGCCAGCGCAGAACCATCCCCCCGGGAGGCCCCCGAGCCTCCGGAGCGACCGTCCCAGGGCTCCTAGGTCGCAGGGGCCTCCCGGCCAGCACACGCGCGCGAGGTATCTACGCCGGCGCGCGAAATACTACGCCCGCCCGATTGCCGCTGCGGTTCCCGCCGCCCGAGACTGGGATTCAGGAGTGAATCCGTCAAGAATGCCCGAGCCGTCTTCCCTGGCGCTCATGCCCGCCGGCGCCCGGGCCACAATCACCGCGGTGCCGGTCGAGGATGCGACCCTCGCCGGGGAACTCGCCGCGCTCCGCCTCCTCCCCGGTGAACGGGTCGAGGTCGTGGAGGTCATTCCCTTCGGCGGCCCGCTCCTGGTGCAGACGGCAGGTGGCGTCTACGCGCTGAGCCGCCGCCTGGCGGGGCGGATCGCCGTCGTCCCGGCCGGCGCAGCCGAAGAGTGATGAAAGCGCTGACCTGTCACGAAGGCCCGCGCCGGCGCGGTGCCAGGACGGATCTGGTCGTGGCGCTGGCCGGCAACCCTAATGTCGGCAAGTCCACGGTGTTCAACCGCCTCACGGGCCTGGAAGTGCTCACCACCAACCACCCCGGTACCACGATCGATGTGACCACGGCCGTGGCGCGCGTGGCCGGCCGGACGATCACCCTGGTGGACCTGCCGGGGATCTACTGTCTGACGTGTGCATCCGAAGATCAGTGCGCCGCCCGGGCCGCGCTGCTCGAGCACCCTCCCGACGCGGTGGTGGCCATCCTCGACGCGACCAACCTCGCGCGGAACCTCTACCTGGTCTTGCAGTTGCTCGATCTGGGTCTGCCGGTCGTCGTCGCTCTCAACCTGGCGGACGCCGCAGAGCGGGCCGGCATCCGGATCGACGTGCCGCAGCTGGAGGAACGCCTGGGCGTGCCCGTGATCCCCACCGTGGCAACGCGCGGGGAGGGGTTGGGGGCCGCACTCGCCGCAGCGGTACGCGCGGTGGAGCGGCCGCGCGTCCGCGGGCATCGCTACGGCCCCGCCCTCGAAGATGAGATTACCCAGTTGGCCGCGCGCCTGGACGGCCAGTCGCCGCTGCCGGGGCGGGGCGCAGTCCTGCTGATGCTGGAGGGCGGCGCGGCCGCGGAGACGGTTCTGGCGGGATTCGACGCCGCGGCGCTTGAGGTCTGGCGGGAGGACCTGCGCGCGGCGGCGGAACGTCTGGCCCAGCGCTACGGCGAACCCGCGGCACTCGCGGTCGCCCGGGAGCGGCACGCGCTGGCCGACCGCATCGCAAAGAAGGCCACCCTCTCGCGCGGCGAGTTCACTGGACGATGGGCCTGGCGCCTCGCCACACGGCCCGCTACGGGGATCCCGCTCCTGCTGGTGACGCTGGCGGCGCTCTTCGCCGGCCTCTTCTGGGGCGGCGGGCTCCTGGCGCGGGGCGTGGACGCGACGTGGGCCCGGTACGCCTCGCCCCTCATCCGCGCGCCGGTCCTCTACCTTTTCGGCCCGGGTGGCCTGGCCCGGACCCTTCTGTGGGGGCTGGACGCGGGCCTGAATGCGGTGCTCTCGGTTGGGATTCCGTATGTGCTCACGTTCTATCTCCTGCTGGGCGTCCTCGAAGACACCGGGTATCTGAATGCGGCTACGGTGCTGCTGGATCGCGTCTTGCGCGGGATGGGTCTCTCCGGCCGCGCGGCGGTCCCGCTGGTCGCCGGGGCCGGCTGCAACGTCCCGGCCATCATCGGGCTGCGCGCCCTGCGCACGGAGCGGGAGCGGCTGATCGCCGGGACGCTGATCACCCTGGTGCCCTGCAGCGCGCGGACGGCCGTGATCTTCGGCGCAGTGGCGTATCTCATCGGGTGGCCGTGGGCTCTGCTCCTGTACGCGATCGTCACGGTGGTGATCCTCGCCGCGGGGTGGGGGCTCAACCGTGTCATTCCCGGGAGCGCGGCTGACCTGCTCATGGAGATCTTTCCCTTTCGGGTCCCCACGCCGCGTACGGTCCTGCGCAAGACCTGGGTGCGCGTGCGGGAGTTCGTCTTCGTAGCCGTGCCGATCGTGCTGGCCGGGAGCGTGATCCTCGGGGGACTGTACGAGACCGGGCTGATCCAGGCGGCGGTTCGGCCGCTGGCGCCCGTGGTGGAAGGGTGGCTGGGGCTGCCGGCGGTCGCCGGCCTCACCCTGGTCTTCGCCTTCCTGCGCAAGGAACTCGCCCTGCAACTCCTGGTCGCCCTGGCGGTGGTGCAGTTCGGGCGGGGCGCGGAGAACCTGCTCTCCTTCATGAACCGGGACCAGCTGTTCACCTACGCTCTGGTGAACACGCTCTACGTTCCCTGCATCGCCACCGCCGCGGTCCTGGCCCGCGCGCTGGGCCGGCGGCGCGCGGTGCTGATCTCTCTGGGGACGGTCGCGCTGGCCGTGTTCTTGGGAGGGTTGACGATCAGGCTGCTCCGCCTCTTCTGACGCGCGCGCATCCGGCGGGGCAGTCCAGAACCGGGACGGCCCTGCCGGCCTACGGGCCTCCTCCCACCAACCTAGACGGTTCCGGTCCCCAAATCGGGCATTTTCCCGATAGATTAACTTCGCGACGTGCTCTTAGAATCGAATAGGATTTAAGAGATTTTCATAGAATTATTGCGCGGACCCCGTCCATGCGACAGGTCAATCGCTGGCTTCCACTGAAGCGTGCTGCCGCTCTCCTGGGCGTGGATGAGACTACCCTGCGACACTGGGCGGATGCCGGCAAGGTCCCCGTCTACCGGACCCCGGGGGGCCATCGGCGCTTCCTGGAACGAGACCTTCGGGCTCTGGCCGCACCGGCCGCTCCCCACCCGCCAGACCTGGCCGCCGTCCTCAGCCGCCAGAGCGGGCATTTCGTCACCGGGCTGCCCGCCCGGCGCCTCCATGCGACCGGATGGTATGCAGCCATGAGTAACGGACTCCGGATGCAGGCCCGGGAGCACGGTCGCAGAGTGCTCGAGGTGCTCGGTCAGGCCGTGGGCGGAAAGGCCGATCACCGGACCATTGCAGCGCGCATGGCGGCGATGGGGGAGGAGTACGGCACGGTGCTGCGGGCGTCCGGACTGACCCTCGCCCAGGCCACCGAGGCGTTCTGCTTCTTCCGTGATCTGCTCCTTATGCGCATGGAGCCGGCAACTCGGGGGAACGTGCGCGTCCTTCGCGAGGTGAGCCGACTGCTGGACCATATGCTGGTCGCCCTGGTGGCTGCCTACGAGAAGCGGGGAGGGGAACCGTTCGGGTGATCTCGGTTGTTGGACTCAGCCATAAGACCGCCCCGTTGGAAGTGCGTGAACGGTTCGCCTTTCCCCCCGAAGCGCGCGCCCGCCTGCTCGCCGGTCTACACGGTGAGGCCCTGCTCCTGGTGACCTGCAACCGCACAGAACTCTACGGCACCGCGTCACCGGCCGAGTTGCGCCGGGCCCTGCTGGCGGCCGCGCAGACGCCGCCGGAGCCCCCACTCTTCCTCCTGCACGGGGGCGGCGCGGTGGGCCACCTCCTTACGGTAGCTGCGGGGCTGGACTCCATGGTGCTGGGCGAGCCCCAGGTCCTCGGCCAGGTCCGGCGGGCGCTGGCCGAGGCCCGCCAGAGCGGCCGTCTGGGACCGATCCTCGACCGGCTGGGCCGGCAGGGGCTGATCACGGGACGCCGCGTTCGGAATGAGACGGCGCTCGGTCGCGACCGGCCGTCGATTCCGCGCGTGGCCGTGCAGGTAGCCGCGGAGGAGCTCGAGGGGCTGTCGGGTCGCACGCTGCTCGTCATCGGCGCCGGGAAGGTGGGCGGGTTGACCGCGCACGCCCTGCGCAAGGCCGGTGCAGGGACCGTAATCGTGACGAACCGCACCCCGGCCGCCGCCGAGGCCCTGGCCGCGGAGATCGGCGCGCTGACGGCTCCCTTTGCCGCGCTGGATGATCTCGTCGAGAAAGCCGATATCGTGATCTCCTGTACGGGGTCCCCCGTGCCGCTGCTGGAAACGGAGCGGCTACGCC
>Ga0209172_10002215_pt1 | contig 35634 bp, 29 predicted proteins | sample LarsenN4metaG_FD_184113 | JGI IMG/M metagenome (GOLD analysis project Ga0209172, IMG submission 184113) | Hot spring sediment bacterial and archeal communities from British Columbia, Canada, to study Microbial Dark Matter (Phase II) - Larsen... ... | reverse complement strand
GCGGCGCACTCGGCCAGCAAGCGGCCTGGCTTTTCGTTGGCGTTGATGCGCTCGCCGCTCGAGACCCGTCGCGGCGGAAGCACGGAGGTGGAGCTGCTGCTTGCCATCTTGGTGGCCCTTCCTGTTCAGTCTTGGGACGAAGACCGGCCGAGGGTTACCAGCCCTTCCGCCGGCGGCGCCAGTTCTTGTTCGGGCGAGGTAGGCCGGCCGGCTTTGTGGTCGCAGATGTACGCTTCGATCTCCTTGACCAGCTCGGCGACGATCTGGTCTTCCGGCACGCGGCGGACGGCTTTGCCGTCGCGGTAGATGACGCCGTTGCCGCGGCCGCAGGCCACGCCGATGTGCGCCGTGCGCGCTTCACCCGGACCGTTCACCGCGCAGCCCATCACCGCCAGGTGCAGATTCTCCCGTATGTGCGCGGTGTGTTTTTCAATCTCCTCGACGATCCTCAACATGTCCACTTCCAGTCGGCCGCAGGTCGGGCAGGCCACGATCATCGGGCCGCGCGCGCGGATTTCGAGCGATTTCAGGATCTCATAGGCCACGCGCACTTCTTCGACCGGGTCGGAAGCCAGCGAGACGCGCAGCGTATCGCCGATGCCTTCGGCCAGCAGGATGCCCAGGCCGACAGACGACCTGATGGTCCCAGAGAATGGCGTGCCGGCCTCGGTGATGCCCAGGTGGAAAGGGTAGTCCACCTGGTTGGCCAGCAGCCGGTAGGCGGCCACGGTCAGGTTCACATGGGAAGCTTTCAGGGAAATCACGATGTCTCGGAAGTCCAGGTCTTCGAGAATCTTCACGTGCTCGAGCGCCGATTCAACCATAGCTTCGGGCGTGGGGTAGCCGTATTTTTCCAGCAGGTGGCGCTCGAGCGACCCGGCGTTGACTCCGATGCGGATGGGCACGCCACAGGCTTTGGCTTTGCGCACGACCCTGCGGACTTTTTCTGCGTCGCCGATGTTGCCGGGATTGATCCGCAGTTTGTCAATGCCGGCATCGAGCACGGAGAGCGCCAGCCGGTACTGGAAGTGGATGTCGGCGACCAGGACGGCAGAGGTGCGCTTGCGGATTTCCGCCACGGCCCTGGCCGCTTCGGCGTCGGGCACCGCCAGGCGGACGATTTCGCAGCCAGCCGCTTCCATCTGCTCGATCTGGTGGAGCGTGGCTGGCACGTCGCGCGTATCCGTCTTGGTCATGGACTGGACCAGGATGGGATGGTCGCCGCCAAGGGTGTAGCGGCCGACGCGCACTTCGCGGGCCTTGCGGCGCGGGCTCAGCGCAGGTTCTGGCATCCGCTCGCGTTCCTTTTCAGCGGGGCAGGAGTTTTAATACGTCATTGTACATGACGATGGCAAAGACGACCAACAGGAACACCAGGCCGACCTGCACGAAGCGCTCTTTGAAGCGCACGCTCAGCTCGCGCCGCAGCAGGCCTTCAATGGCCAGCATCAGGATGTGCCCGCCGTCGAGGATAGGGATGGGCAGCAGGTTCAGGATGCCCAGGTTGAGGCTGATCATCGCCATGAGCTGGATGAATTCCATCAGACCCTGCCGCGCAGCTTCCCCGGACTGCTGGGCGATGCGCAAGGGCCCCTCGAGCTGCTTCAGGGAGACTTTGCCCTGCACCAACCGGCCAACGACGGAGAGGATCGTCTCCGTCAGCCGGACGTTCCAGCTTACCGCGCGCGCGAAGGCCTCCGGGAAGGGATAGACCTTAGTCTTGAACTGGAAGGTGACACCAATCTGCCAGCCTCCGCCTGCCACACGCTGCGGGCGAAGCGAGACCGCCTGTTCCCGGCCGTTCCGCAGGATGCACAGGTCGAGCTGGCCGCCGCGCAGGGCCTGCACGCGCCGGCGGAATTCCTCGGTGCTGGTCACTTCTTCGCCGTTGACGCGCAGGATCTGATCGCCAGGGCGCAAGCCCGCGGCCGCCGCCGGCATCCCGGCCGCCACGGTATGCACGATGATGCGCTCGTAAGGCATCCCGGTGAGCCGGTAAGGGTTGTCGTCGCTCTTGAGTCGCGCCGTGGGCAGCACCACCGGGAGGAGCTGGCCATCCCGGTCAATAATCACATCCGTGTCCCGGCCCGTGGACGCCGCAATCTCGAACAGCACCTGCTCCCAGGTGGGATTCGTCAGGTCGCGAATCTGGGCGACGCGGTCGCCGGTTCGCAGCCCGAGCCGCGCCGCTTCCCAGTCGGGCGCTACGTGACCGATCACGGCGGGCTCGTCCACGAACAACGGCACGCGTGCCCCCACCATGTTCAGCCCGGTAACCAGCACGACGGCGCTGATCAGGTTCATCGCCGGCCCCGCCAGGATGACGATCGTGCGCTGCCAGCGTGGCTTGGAAAGGAACTCATCCGGAGCGCCGGTGCGCTCTTCGGTGGGATTGTCCCCGGCCATCTTCACGTAACCGCCAAGCGGCAGGGCGCTGATGCGGTAGTCGGTGGCCCCGCGGCGACGGCCCCACAGCCGCGGCCCAAAGCCAATCGAGAACACTTCCACGCGCACGCCGAACAGCCTGGCGGCCACAAAATGCCCCCATTCATGCACCAGGATCATGATGCCCAGCATCGCGACTAGGCCCACGATGCTGCTCACGACGGGATTCATGGTTCTTGCCGTTCCCTTCTCGGATGCCGGACCGAGCGTCCTCTTGGTAAGTTTACGCCAGTTGGCGGCTGGATGCCTCAGAAGTTTCCAGCTCGTGCACCAGCACTGCGATGCGCAACGCGCTTGACAACCTCATGCGCCAGGCGGCGCGCTTCGCGATCGGCGGCTAGCACATCCTCCAGCGAGCCCAGCGATACGCGCGGCGTGCGCTGCAGCACTGCCTCGACGACGCGGGCGATCCCGGTGAACGGCAGCCGGCGCTCGAGGAATGCCTCAACGGCCACCTCGTCGGCGGCATTCAACGCGCAGGGCCAGGCCCCTCCGGCGCGCAGCGCTCCCCGGGCGTGCGCCAGGCAGGGAAACTTCCCCGGCGGAACCTTCTCGAAGTCCAGCCGGCGCAAAACGGCCCAGTCGAGCGGACACCCGTTCGAAGCCAGCCGCTCGGGATAGGTCAGCGCGTACTGGATGGGCAGGCGCATATCGGTCGGTCCAAGTTGCGCCAGCATCGAACCGTCCGCGAATTCCACCATCGAATGCACCGTGGACTGCGGATGAATCACGACTTCGATGCGCTCTTCGGGCACGCCGAACAGCCAGTGCGCTTCGATGACCTCGAACCCTTTGTTCATCAGCGTGGCCGAGTCCACGGTGATGCGCCGGCCCATGCGCCAGCGCGGATGCGCCAGGGCCTGGCGCGGCGTGACGCCGTGCAAGCGCGAGGCTGCATGCTTGCGAAATGGTCCGCCCGAAGCGGTCAGCACCAGCCGCCGGATTTCCGTCCGGCAGCCCGCGCGCAGACACTGGTGAATGGCGCTGTGCTCGCTATCTACAGGCAGGATCTCCGCGCCGGTGGCGCGCGCCGCAGCCACCACCAGCTCGCCCGCCGCTACCAGGACCTCCTTATTGGCCAGGGCCACTTGCTTGCCCTGGCGGATAGCGGCATACGTTGCGGGCAGACCAACGACGCCGACCGTCGCTGAAACGACCACGTCGGCCTGCGGGTGGGTCGCGGTGCGCTCCAGCCCTTCTCTGGCCCAGGCGATCTCCGGCAGCGGGGTCACGCGGAGACGGCGCAGCCGCCCTGTCAACTCCTCAGCGCGCTCGCGGGTGGCCACGGAAACCAGCTTAGGGCGATGCCGTGCCACCTGCTCGGCCAGCAATGCGACGCGCTCCCCCGCCGCTAGCGCCACCACAGACAGCTTCTCCGGCAGCCAGTCCACCACCGCCAGACACTGCCGGCCAATCGAGCCCGTCGAACCCAGAATAGCTAGGCGTTTCATTCGAACGCCCCTGGCACCATAGCCCTTACCGTCAGCTTGCGCCTAACGCAAGCCAAACCCTGCGCCACCCAGCCAAACATAGCACCACGCCGCAGGCGCAGCGAAGATCAGGCTGTCGATGCGGTCGAGCATCCCGCCGTGGCCCGGCAGCAGTGAACCGGAATCTTTTACCCCCGCGGCCCGCTTGTAAACCGATTCCAGCAGATCGCCGACCTGCCCGGCAAGGTTCGCCAGCCCTGCCAGCACCAGCCAGTGCGCCAGATGCCCGCCCTGCCAGCGCCAGAACAGCCATCCGACCAGCAGCGAGCCAAACAGGTTTGCCCCCGCACCTTCCCAGGTCTTCTGCGGGCTGAGCACCCGCGCCATCTTGCGCCGGCCCATCGCCCGCCCGACGAAATAGGCCGCCGTATCTCCCACCCAAACCAGCAGGAGCAGAAACAAGAGGTACTTAGGGCCTGCCGGAAAGCTGCCGTGCAGGCGAATCAGAAAACTAAGAGGCAGAGCCACAAACAACAGTCCTGCGCTGCTTCCCGCCAGCGCGGCCAGGGCCGCGCGGGGAGCCATGCGGCTGACTATCGCAAGTATCCCTGCTCCAACCACGAACAGGAGGAAAGGGAACGCAATCGGGTCAAGGAGGATCAGACGCTCCAACACCGCCCCACCGCGGAAATAGCCGCTCGGGATAGCCGCCGGGCTGTCACCCACGAGTTCCTGGAACTGAAGCAGAAGCGAACAGAAGCAGGCCCACCGCGTAAAGCTTGCCTGTCCAGCAGACACGCTGAGGGCAAAGAATTCACGCAGGGCGAGCAGGGTGACGACGGCCACGAGCAGGGCGACGAGCCAAGTGGGGCCCCGCCAGACGGCGGCGACGACGATGGGAATGAGCACGACGGCGGTGAGAACCCGCTGAAGCGTCACGCCGCTCCGCTCCGCCGAACCCGTGATGACTCGGCGGGGCTCAGCCCGCCGTAGCGCCGCTCGCGCTTCTGGAAATCGAGCAAAGCCTCGAGCAGGCGGACGCGGTGGAAGTCCGGCCACAGCGTTTCGGTCACGTAAATCTCGGCGTAGGCAATCTGCCAGAGCAGGAAGTTGCTGACCCGCATCTCGCCGCTGGTACGGATGAGCAGGTCGGGGTCGGGCAGCTCGGCCGTGTACAGATGACTGGCAATGGTTTCTTCGTCCACGTAGAACGTGGCCAGGCCGTTGCGGCGGACGCGGTCGAGGATGGTGTTGAAGGCGTCCACCAGCTCGGCGCGGCCACCGTAGTTCAGCGCCACGACGAGCTTCATTCCCGTGTTGGCCGCCGTGGTTTTCGTGGCCCGCACGACGTCGGCCTGCACCTCAGCGGGCAATTGCTCTGGCCGGCCGATCACCAGCAGCCGGATGTTGTTCTTGTGGATGGCCGGCAGCTCCTTGCGCAAGTACTCGCGCAGCAGGCGCATCAGGAAGTCGGTTTCGGTCTTTGGCCGGCGCCAGTTTTCCACGGAAAAGGCATACAGGGTCAACGCCGAAAGCCGCAGCCGGGCGCAGGTTTCGATCACTTCGCGGGCCGCGCGCACTCCGGCGCGATGGCCCGCGACGCGCGGCAGATGACGCCGCCGGGCCCAGCGGCCGTTGCCGTCCATGATGACCGCCACATGTTGCGGCAGGCGGGCGGGATCGAGCTGCTCGAGCAGGCGGGCTTCCTCCCGGTTGGCCGGCTTGAGCACCTCCCGTGAAATCATCGCTCGAGCCCCATCGTCTTTATGCGATAAAGCTAGCACACGCTTCCCCCGCGGCGCAACCTCGCCGCGCCAGCGTTGCACGGAAGCGTGCACGGGCGTCAGCCATCCTCAGGGCACAGCGACGGGCGGGCCCGCGGCGGGACGGAACAGCCCGGTGTAGACCAGCAGCAGGGTCAGGCCGATCATGGCCGCGCTGGTGGTCCAGGCCACGGTGTTATACGACCGGCTGTTGACTTGTTCGCCCATCAGGTCAGGCCGGTTCACCAGCAGCAAAATGAAAATCAGCAAAAACGGGAGCAGCAGGCCGTTGCCCACCTGGGAAAGCACCATGATGCGCACCAGCGGCGCTCCCGGAATGAGGACCAGCCCCGCGCCCACCAGGATCAGCGCGGTGTACAGCCAGTAGAAAATCGGCGCGTCGCGGAACTTGTGATCGGCGCCGGCTTCAAAGCCCAGGCCCTCGCAAATCACGAACGCCGTGGACAGCGGCAGAATGGAAGCGGCAAACAGCGAAGCGTTCAGCAGGCCAAGCGCGAACAGGAACTTGGCCCCGCGGCCGGCCAGCGGCTCCAGGGCCACGGCTGCCTCGGCGGCGTCCTGGATGTCACGCCGCCCGGCGGCATAGAGGGTCGTCGCTGTGCAGACCATGATGAAGAACACGATGACCACGGCGCTGACCGAGCCGGCCAGCACGTCGTTGCGCGTCTGGCGGTACTCGCGCGGGGCCACGCGCTTTTCGACTACGGCGGACTGCAGGTAGAAGTGCTGCCAGGGAGCAATCGTCGCCCCGATCAGCGCGGCCACAATCAACAGGTAGCCCGGTTCGAACGGCGCAGGCGTGACGTAATCGCGCACGGCGGGGATCAGCTCGAGCAGCGGCGGCGGAAGCAGATGCAGGACGGCCAGCAGCCAGTCCGGCTTGGCGCGGAACGCGGCAAACACATAGGCCAGGTACACGGCGCAGATGCCCAGGAAGACCTTCTCGAGCCAGCGCGCTGTGCCGCGCAAGACCAGCCCCCAGACGATGATCGCGGCAGCCGGCACGGAGACGTACTTGGGCACGCCGAAGATCTGCATGGCCGCGGCCACGCCGGCAAACTCGGCCATGACGTTCCCCAGGTTGACCACCAGCACGGCCAGCATGACGAAGAACGTCACGCGGAAGCCGAACTCCTCGCGGATCAGATCCGACAGCCCTTTGCCGGTTACCGCGCCCATGCGCGCGCACATCTCTTCGGTAACGAACAAGGCAAGCCCCATGGGCACCAGCACCCAGAGCACGGCAAAGCCGAACTTCGCGCCGCCCAGCGAGTAGCTGTAGATCCCGCCGGCTTCGTTGTTGACGTTCGAAGTGATCAGGCCCGGCCCCAGGATGGCCAGGAAGAGCAGCAGGCGGCGCCGGATGCGCCGGCCGCGGTGCCGGAACAGTACGCCCCGGGAGCGAAAGGCTTCGATCCGCGCAATCAGCTTCTGCCAGTTCATCACCGCGCCCGCAGCCGGCTCACCACGTCGTCCACGGTGATGGCGCCGATGGGCCGGTTCTCCGCGTCCACCACGGCCAGGCTGCGCAGGTTGTACTTGTCGAACAGCTCGAACACTTCGCTGTGGGACGCATCGGGTGGGATGGAAAGCAGCGGTTCGGCGCGCAGGCTGCCGAGCGGCTCTTCCGGCTCAGCCAGCAGCAGGCGCCCCACGGCTACAGCCCCCGCAAAGCGGGCCTCGGTGTTCATCAGGAACACGGTGTCGAGTTGGTCGAGCTTGACGCCGTTGCGCCGGATCCAGTTCAACACCGCGTCGCGCGTGGAATCCTCGCCCACCAGCACGAACTCGGTGGTCATCAGCGCCCCGGCGGTGTTCTCCTCGAACTGGAGCAGTTCACGGACCTCCCGGGCCTCCTCGCGGGGCATTTCCTCGAGCAGTTCCCGGCTGGTTTCGGGGGGCAACTCGGCGAGCAGGTCGGCCACTTCGTCGGGCGCCATTTCCTCCAGGATTTCCGCGGCGCGTTCGGGCGGGAGCTTTTCGACCACCTGGGCCTTCAGCCGGGCGTCGAGTTCGGCCAGGGCCTCAGCCGCGGTTTGCTCGTCGAGCGAGGCGATGATGGCCTGGCGCTCGGCAGGCGAGAGCTCTTCCATGATGTCAGCCAGGTCGGCGGGGTGCAGCTTGGCCAGCTTCTGGTGGGAGATACGCAGCTTGACGCGCCGCAGCGGGTCTGGCTCAATCAGATTGACGAACTCCCAGGGGATCAGCCGCGGCGGCAGGTTCTGCTGGATGCGCCGGATCACCGAGGGCGAGGCAACGCCCTGCAGCAGCCGGCGAACGGCTCCTGGCAGGCCCACATCCACCTGCGTAACACGCAGCTCGACGGTGCCGTTGGTGCGGTTCTCCGTCAGGTCCAGGTCGTTCACCCGCACCACCTTGCGGCCGTTGGTGTCAATGATCTGCTGGTCGAGCAGGTCTTTGCGCACCGCCAGCCAGGCTTCGTTGGGGTGATAAGCCCCCAGGCGCAGTTCGTCCACGGTCAGGCGCACGGTGCCCGGCGCAACAAAGGACACCTGGTCATGCCGGGCCAGCAGCGGCCGATACCGGCCGCGGCCCAGCATCAGCCAGGCGATGCGGTTGGGCTGAACCGCGGGCTCGATGAACATCTCGCGGACGCGCCCGACGAAGTGGCCTTGGGCATCGTAGACCTCGGCGCCCAGCAGCTCGGTAGCGTGCAGCATGGTCGTCCTCGCAATCGGTGGTCGTTTGCCTCTTTTCGTGTAGTAAAAGCAGAAGGAAAGTTTGTCAAGGAAATAGCGGCCCTGGACGCTACTTTTTTCGCCGTTTTCGCCGCGCGAAAACCATGTTCCGGGGCCGCACGCCTCGCCGGCGACACTCCCGCAGGTACAGTCCCAGGTAGCTCAGGGTGAGGTAGTCGCGGCGGGCATAACCCAGCCGGCGGGCGGCGCGGTCAATGGCTCGCGGAGTGCCTTCCAGCTCGAAAAACACTCCGATGGGAGTCTCGTCGAGTTCCAGGTGAGCCCCGGGGAGGTCGGGGAGACGGTAGCGGGTGCGGTATTTCTCGTACCGGAAGCTCGGCCGCAAGCCCAGCCGGAGCAGTGCGCGCTCTACGGCCGCGGGATCGCGCACCGCTTCTTCCTGCTCTTTGCGAATCTTGTAGCGCGTCCAACGGCCTCGCAGCGTCGGCCCCTTGCAGGTCAGTGTGGCGCGCTGCCTGGCTGCGCTGCTTTCCCGGCGCAGGCGGAGGAGCAGGCCGCGCTTGGCCAGGCTGCGCCGGGGCGTATCGAACAGCGTGTTCTGCTCGAAGGTGCGGCTCAGCTTCCGCGCGCGCAACTCCCGCAGGCGCGCCAGCATGGCGCGCAGATTGCTCACGCGCAGCTTGATTTCGACTTCGCGCTTGGGCGGGCCCATGGCGGCCCAGTATACGCCGCGCCTCGAGGTCCATGCCCAGTTGCTTTGCTTCCCGTTTCCCGCGGGTATAAACTGCGTTTCGTCCCCGGGCAGCGCCATGACCGAACCCGCCACGCCGCTGATGCGCCAATACCACAGCATCAAGAAGCAGTACCCGCACGCGCTGCTGCTCTTCCGCCTGGGCGACTTCTACGAGCTGTTCTTCGAGGACGCCGTGGTGGCCTCGCGCGAGCTGCAGATTACGCTCACCGCGCGCAACCGGGAACGCGGCCATCCCGTGCCCATGTGCGGCGTCCCTTACCACGCCGCGGAGAGCTACATCGCACGGCTGCTGCGCGCCGGTTACAAAGTGGCTGTCTGCGAGCAGATGGAACAGCCCGGCCCAGGCAAGAAGCTGGTGCGGCGCGATGTGGTCCGCGTAGTCACGCCCGGCACGGCCACAGAAGTTCACGTTCTGGAGCCCAAGGAAAACAACTTCCTGGCTGCGGTGGCGCGAGCGTGGGAAGGCGGCACCGTGGGCCTGGCCTACGTGGACGTTTCCACGGGTGAGTTCCGTGCCACGGAGTTCTGCGGCGCCGAGGCGGAGTCCCGCCTGCGGGAAGAACTCGAAGTGCTGCGGCCTCGCGAGATCCTTCTGCCCCGCCCGGCCAGTCTGTTCACGCCCGCGTCGGAGTCCGACGGCCAGGGCCCGGTTCAGACGCACGTCGAGGAATGGACCTTCCGCAAAGACTACGCCGAGCGGCTGCTATGCGAGCAGTTCGGCGTGGTCACCCTGGAAGGGTTTGGCTTGGCCGGCCATCCGCAGGCCATGGCCGCCGCGGGCGCGTTGGTTCACTACCTGCGGGAAACTTCCGCGCTCGGCCGCGGCCCGGCCGGGCTCGAGCATCTCGACGGCGTCCGCTACTACGAGCAGACCCAGGCCCTTGTGCTCGACCACGTGACCGCCCGCAACCTGGAGCTGGTCGCCCCCATCTTCCCGGAAGAAACTCAGGCCACGCTGCTTTCCGCGCTGGATGAGACGGTTACCGTGCTGGGCGGGCGCCTGCTGCGCGCCTGGATGCTGCGGCCGTCCGTGGATCGCGAGGAGATCGAGGCGCGCCTGGAAGCCGTAGCAGAATTCAAGTCCGAAACGCTGTTGCGGGAAGAAATCCGGCGCGAGCTCACGGGCCTGCTCGACGTCGAAAGGCTGGCCAGCCGGGCGGCGCTGGGCGTGGCCACCCCGCGGGAACTGGCGGCGCTGGGCCGCTCGCTCGACCGGCTCCCCACCATCCACAGCTTTCTGGCTCGGGTCGCCTGCCCGCGTCTGTTGCAACTCCGCGCGACGCTGGACCCGCTCGGCTCAGGCACTGCAGGAATCCGCGAACGCATCGCGCGAGCCCTGGCTGACGATCCGCCCGCGCAGGCTACCGAGCCGGGCATCATCCGCCGGGGATATGACCCCGAGCTCGACGAGCTGCGCAGGCTTAGCCGCACCAGCAAGCAGACCATCGCGGCCATGGAAGAGCGCGAGCGGCGCCGCACGGGAATCGCCTCGCTCAAGATCCGCTTCAACCAGGTGTTCGGCTACTACATTGAGGTGTCCAAGCCCAACCTGCGGCTGGTTCCCGCGGACTACGAGCGCAAGCAGACGCTGGCCAGCGCCGAGCGCTTCACCCACGCCGAGCTAAAGGAATACGAACGCAAAGTGCTCGAAGCGGACGACCGCATTCTGGAGATCGAAAAGCGCCTGTTCAGCGAGCTGCGCCAGTGGGTCGGCCAGCAGGCTGCTGCGCTCCGCCGCGTGGCCGCGGCGGTGGGGCAACTCGACGTCCTGGCCAACTTCGCTCATCTGGCGGCCACGCGGAACTACTGCCGCCCGGAACTGGCGGATGCCGGCGAGCTGGTCATCGTCGCCGGACGCCACCCGGTCATCGAGCGCCTGCTCGCACAGCGCGGCGAGCGCTTCGTGCCCAATGACCTGTATCTGAACGATTCCACGCACTTCCTGCTGCTCATCACCGGGCCGAACATGGGCGGCAAGTCCACCTACCTCCGCCAGGCCGCGCTGACTGTGCTGCTGGCGCAGATGGGCTCGTTTGTTCCGGCGCAACGGGCCCGGCTGCCTATCACGGACCGCATCTTCACGCGCATCGGCGCCTCCGACAACCTCGCGCGCGGCCGCTCCACCTTCCTGGTAGAAATGAGCGAAGTGGCCGCCATTCTGGCCACGGCCACACCGCGCAGCCTGGTGCTGCTCGACGAAGTCGGCCGGGGCACGGCCACCTTCGACGGGCTTTCCATCGCCTGGGCCGTCGTCGAGCACCTGGCCGCGCACACCCGCCCGCGCACGCTCTTTGCCACGCACTATCACGAGCTGACCGAGCTGGAAGACCTGATCCCCGGCGTAAAGAACCTGCACGTCTCCGTGCGCGAGGCGGGCAGCGAGATTGTCTTCCTGCGCCGGGTCGAGCCGGGCAGCGCGGACAGAAGCTACGGCATCGAAGTAGCGCGCCTGGCCGGCCTGCCGCGCGCGGTCATCGCGCGCGCCCGGGAAATCCTGCGCCGGCACGAGCAGACCGAGCACCAGTTGAGCGAAGAGCTTTCTCCCGGGGCCGCGGAGGCCGCGCGCCCCGCCGAGCAGCAAGCCCTGTTCACGGCGATTGATCGTCAGGTGCTGGAGAGCCTCCGCCAGGCCGACCTCGACAACCTCACTCCGCTCGAAGCGCTGAACCTGCTGGCCAAGCTAAAAAAAGCTGTGGCCAGTGGCGAGTAACCTGGGAGGCCTGGCCCGTGACGTGGGCCGCGACTCCCGCGCCCCCTCTACGCTCTTCCCTGGCCGCTGCACCCTGCCTTAAAGTGTGCCCGTGCGGAACGCCACCAAAGGCGACATGCGCGTCCTCGGGCTGATGTCGGGCACCTCCGCAGACGGGATTGATGTGGCGCTGGTGCGCATCGCAGGCGCTCCTCCGAAGCTGCGCGCTCGGCTCGAGAATTTCTCGACCATCCCCTATCCACCCGCTGTCCGCGCGCGCGTCCTGCACCTGGCCAACGATCAAACGACTTCCACGGCCGAAATCAGCCAGTTGAATTCTCTGCTCGGCGAACTCTTCGCCCGCGCCGCGCTGGCCGCCTGCCGCCGATTCGGCCTGCGCGTAGAGCAGATTGATCTGATTGGTTCCCACGGACAGACGATCTTCCACCAAGGGAGGCCGGAATTATTCCTGGGCCCGCGACCCGTGGCTTCGACGCTGCAGATCGGCGAGCCGGCGGTGATTGCTGAGCGCACCGGTGTGCCGGTTGTGGCCGACTTCCGCACAGCGGACATAGCTGCCGGCGGCCAGGGCGCCCCGCTGGTGCCGTTCGTGGACTACCTGCTCTACCGCCACGAACGGTTCGCACGCGTGGCCCTCAACATCGGCGGCATCGCCAACGTCACCCTGATTCCGCGCGCCGCACGACCCAGGCAAGTCTTCGCCTTCGACACCGGGCCGGGCAACATGGTTGCCGACGGCCTGCTGAGTTACTTCACGCGCGGCCGGTTGCGCTACGACCGCCATGCAGCGATGGCTCGCAGCGGCCGGCTGCTGCCCGACTTGCTGGACGAACTGCTGAGCGATCCTTATTTCCGGCGGCCCCCGCCAAAAACCGCCGGCCGAGAACAGTTTGGCGCAGCGTTCGTGCATCGCATTCTCGCCTGGCAACGCCAAAGGCGGGCGCGGCCGCGGGACATCGTGCACACGGCAACGCTGCTGACGCCGCTTTCGATCCTCAATGCGCTGCGCCGGTGGGTCCGCCCCGCCCTGCGCCGTGCGCCGGCGCAACTGATTGTCTCCGGCGGCGGCGTGCACAACCCGCTGGTAATGGCTCAGCTTGCCGCAGGTCTCGAAGCGGCGATGGGCAGAAGCGCGCAGATTGTTTTTTCAGGGGAGCTGGGCATGCCCGAAGACGCCAAGGAAGCCTTCGCCTTCGCCATTCTGGCTTACGAAACCTGGCACGGACGTCCGGCCAATCTGCCCCGGGCCACCGGCGCACGGCACGCCGCCATCCTAGGCAAGATTTGCCTGCCGACCAAAACAGGGCGCAGGAAGTAGGCCCGGCGGGGTCACTCTTCGAGGGCTGCGCGGATCTCCGCTTCCGTGACCACGCCTTCGCGCACAATACGCCAGGAGTCTTCCTCCAGCTCGACAATGGTCGAGGCCAGTTGGGCGCCCGTGTCGCCCGCATCCAGAATCAACGGAAGCTGTTCGCCGAGCTGCTTAACGAGCTGATCGGCGTTGGTGCAGGCGGGAAAGCCCGAAATGTTGGCGCTGGTGCCGGTCACCGGCGTCCCGGCGGCGCGGATCAGCGCCGCAGCGATGGCCGAGTTCGGCCAGCGCAGGGCGACCCGCCCGGTTCCCCCGGTGACCTTCAGCGGCAACTTGGTGGCCGCGTTCACCACCAGTGTTACGGCTCCCGGCCAGAACTTTCGCGCCAGCTTGAAGAAATTCTCCGGCAGGTCGCGCGCCAGGACCATGGCATCTTCGAAGGAACTCACTAGTATGGGCAAGGCCCGCTTTTCCGGACGGCCTTTGATGCGGTAGACCTCTCCGACCGCGGCCAGATTGAAGGGATCGGCGGCCAGTCCGTAAAAGGTATCGGTGGGCACCCCCACCACCTTGCCGCGCACGATGAAACTGGCGGCGTAGCGGACCACTTCCGCGTCAGGCTCCGTGGGTGAAAGCTTTAGGCGTTCCGCCGGCAAACCGCACGCTCGCTGCGCGCCTCCGCGCTTGAGGCTGGAGACTCGACCCAATGGCCCGTCGTGCCAGCCGGGCGTTCGGGTAGCGGCGAGGCTAGCACAGGCTTCCCTTGCGCGCAACCGCCCAAGTTCCCCGCGACTTGCTCCCGCGGCTGGGCGAGGTTAGGCTGTGCACATGCCTGCTGCACCCACGGCCGGCTTGCGCACGGAGACCGTCACCAGCCGCGAGAACCGCTGGCTGCGCCAGTTCCGCGCTGCGCTGCGCCGCGGGCCGATCGCGGAAGGCCTGGTCGGAGTCGAAGGTGCCCATCTGGTCGCGGAGGCCCTGCACGCCGGCTTGGAAGTGGCCGCCGTACTGGCCAGCCCCGCTGGCGAACACGACCTGAGCGCGCTCGTGCCCCTGCTGCCGGCCCACACCCGCCTGCTGCGGACCAGCGAGCGGCTGTTCGCCAGCGTTTCTGATACGCAGACGCCGCAAGGCGTTGCCGCGCTGGTGCGTCCGCGGCGGGCGAGCTTCGATGACCTCGTGCGAGGGCTGCCCCTGGTGGTTGTGCTGGTGGGCCTGCAGGATCCCGGCAACGTAGGGACCACGGTGCGCTCGGCAGAAGCCTTCGGGGCCACCGGAGTGGCCACGTGTGCCAGCCAGAGGATGGGCACGGCAAATCCGTTCGCGCCCAAGGCCCTTCGCGCATCGGCCGGTTCGGTGCTGCGCCTGCCGGTGCTGGCAGGGATGTCGCTGCCCGTACTGTTGGCTCAACTGCGTGCCACGGGCGTCAAGCTGTGCGCGGCGTCTGCCAGGGCCGGGGAATCTCCTGCGCTCGTGGACTTGCGCGGTCCCCTGGCCCTGCTCGTGGGCAACGAAGGCGCGGGGCTGCCCCCGGCGGTGGAAGGTTCGGCCGAGCTCCTGCTGCGCATCCCGCTGGCGGGCCAGGCTGGGCCTGTGGAATCGCTCAACGCCGCCGTGGCCGCTTCCGTGCTGCTCTACGAGATTGCTCGCCAGCGCCAGGGAGAACCAGCGGGCCAAGCCGAGGCCACCCGATGAGCCTTTTCCCCAGCGCGGAGCCCGGCCCGAGCGATCGCAGCCGTCCGCTCGCCGACCGCATGCGGCCGCAGTCGCTCGACGAGGTCCTCGGCCAGGAACACCTGCTGGCCCCCGGCAAGCCGTTGCGCACGCAGTTGGAGTGCGACCAGTTGAGCTCGATGATTCTCTGGGGCCCGCCTGGCTGCGGCAAGACCACCCTGGCCCTGCTGGTGGCGCGCGCCACCCGCTCGGACTTCATTCCCTTCTCCGCCGTGCTCAGCGGCATCAAGGAAATCAAGCAGGTGATGGCCGACGCGGAGCGCGCACGCCGCTACGGCCGGCGCACCATTGTGTTCATTGACGAAGTGCACCGCTTCAACAAGGCCCAGCAGGACGCCTTCTTGCCGCACGTCGAGCGCGGCAACATCATCCTGATCGGGGCCACCACGGAGAATCCTTCCTTCGAGGTGATAGCGCCCCTGCTTTCGCGCACCAAGGTGTACGTGCTGAACGCGCTTACGCAGGAGCACGTGATGCAGCTTCTGCGCCGCGCCCTGGCCGATCCCGTGCGCGGGCTCGCGGAAGGCTACGGGCGCATCGAAATCAGCGACGAGCTGCTCGAGCGCATCGCGCTCGCCGCTAACGGAGACGCCCGCGCCGCCTACAACACCCTGGAAGCCGTGGTGCTCGGCACGCAGCCCGACGCCACGGGCCGGCGCCTCATCACGCACGAAACCCTCGAAGGAGTGCTGCAGCGCAAGTTCCTGCTCTACGACAAGGCTGGCGAAGAACACTACAACCTGATTTCCGCGCTGCATAAGTCGGTGCGCAACTCCGATCCCGACGCTGCCCTCTACTGGCTCGTGCGCATGCTGGAATCGGGCGAAGACCCGCTGTACATCGCCCGCCGCCTCGTGCGCATGGCCAGTGAAGACATCGGCTTGGCCGATCCGCAAGCCCTGCCCATCGCCATTGCGGCCATGCAGGCAGCAAATTTCGTGGGTCCTCCGGAAGGCAACCTGGCGCTGGCCGAAGCCGCGGTGTACCTGGCCTTGGCGCCGAAGTCCAACGCGCTGTACACCGCGTACGGCGCCGTGCAGCAGGATTTGCAGGAAACCATGGCGGAGCCGGTGCCGCTGCACCTGCGCAATCCCGTGACGGGGCTCATGCGTCGGCTCGGCTACGGCAACGGATACCAATACGCGCACGACGCGGAGCAGAAAACTACCAACATGCCCTGCCTCCCGGAAAGCCTGCGGGGACGACGCTATTACCGACCGACCGGCGAAGGTCTGGAGGCGCGCCTGACGGAGCGCCTGGCGCAGATCCGCCGCATCCAAAGCAAACGGACGGCGAAACCATGAGCGGGCACCGGCTGCCGCTCGGTCCTTTCTGGCTGGGGCTTGCCCTCGGGCCGCTGGGGGCCATTCTGGCCGGCTCGGGCATGCCCCAGCTCAACCCGATTCTGCGCGTGGACGCGGATTGCACGGCGCTGGCGTTTTCTCCGGACGGCACGCGGGTGGCCTATGCCGTGCGGCGCGTGATCACCGTGCGGCGGGTTGACATGCAGCGGGACGACATCTGGATCGCTACGCTGGACGGCAAGCGGAAGCGCATCGTCAACGGCGAACAAATCGTGCAGAGCCCGGTGCCGTTCAGCTACGCCATCCGGTTGCTGCGCTGGTCTGCTGACGGCAGCCGACTGACGGTCGAAATGCGCACCAGCGCCATGATTGATGAGCGCGGCAACACGGAGGAAGGAGTGGCCACGCTGCTGGTGGATGAAACCGGGAAGGAAATCAAAATCCAGGGCGCCGACAGCATTATTCCCGCAGGAGTGAACGCCGCGTGGCTCGGCGACGGCGTCACCATCGTGTACCTGCGCGAAGCGGTCAAGCCCGCGCTGCTGTTTTCCATTCACACCGTGCGGCCGGTGGCGGGGCGCGGCGCACACTTGCTGGAGGATCGCACCTTCGTGGCCGCGGCCTGGGACGCCCGAAGACAGATGGGCGTAGCTATCGAGCGCGACCAGAGCTTCCTCCAGCCGCCCAAGCTCGTTCGCGTTGACCTCGTCAAGCACACCCGGCAGGAGCTTGCCGAACTCGACAGCTATGCAGGTTATCTGACCATCTCTCCCACGGGCCAGAAGGCCGCCTATTTCGTGGACCCGGGAACGCTGGAAGTGCGCGGCCTGAACGAGCCGGGCAAGCCGGTACGCGTCAAACTGGCCCTGGCGCCGTACCTGTGGGCGCAGGATGAAAGCCGCGTCCTGCTGCGCCGCGGTGACCGGCGCTCCGGGAACCTCGTCTGGGTGCGCCTGCCAGACGGCGAAGTAACCACCCTGCTCGGCGACCTGACTTTCCGCGATTTTGAGCTCTCCCCCGATGGCAAATGGATCGCCGTCACTCAGCCGGGCACCCGGGCCCTGCTGGTCTATCCGGTGCAGTAGGCGCAGCCGTCTGGCCAGCCCCGCTCGGAAGGTCTCACCGTGCAGAAGGACTCCCACTCAGCCAGCGTGCAGGCATGTCCCCAGTGCCCCAGGCAGGGGCAGTCATTCTGAGGGAGCGCAGGGCCCCGGGCCCTGCAGGCGACCGGATCTGCCAGTGGAGAATCTCAGCATGCCCAGGCGCGCCGCTACGGTTGGTTTCGGGCCCCGGCTTCGCATTCGGCTCCCGCCGCGCGCCTGGGGGCCCGGTGCAGGTCTTGCAGCGCAGACACGCGCGGCGGCTGGGCAACCAGCGCACGAATCGCCTGGGCTGCGGCATACGCGGCGGAAAGCGTGGTGATGCACGGCACGTTGTAGCGGACGGCGGCCCGCCGAATGGACTTTTCGTCGTAGAACGATTCCCGGCCGAGGGGCGTGTTGATGATCAGGTCCACCTTGCCGCTGCGCACCAAGTCCACGATGTTCGGCCTTCCTTCGTTGGCTTTGAACACGGGCTCGACGGCGATGCCCGCGGCGCGCAGTGCGGCGGCGGTGCCGCGTGTAGCGATAAGCTGGAAACCGCAGTCGGCCAGCTCGCGCGCCAGGGGCACGACGTTGCGCTTGTCCCGGTCGTTTACGCTGATGAACGCAATGCCCTGCCGCGGCAGGCGCTGCCCGGCGGCCAGTTGGGCCTTGGCGAAAGCCTCGGCAAAACTTTCCCCGATGCCCATCACTTCCCCGGTCGAGCGCATTTCCGGCCCGAGAATGGTGTCTACGCCGCGAAACTTGTTGAACGGAAACACCGGGGACTTGACAGCGTAGAAGCCGCCGGTGACGAGCTCCGCCACGCCGTTTGCGCGCACCACAGGCAGATTCATCTCCGCGAGCTTGCCTCCCGCCATCAGGCGCGCGGCGAGCTTGGCCAGAGGCACGCCCGTGGCTTTGCTCACGTAGGGCACGGTGCGCGAGGCGCGCGGGTTGACTTCGAGCGCGTACACCGTGTCACGCTGGATCGCGTACTGCACATTCATCAGCCCCACAACCTTCAGTGCGCACGCCAGCCGCGCCGTGTATTCCCGAATGCGATCCAGCACGGCCGGCTTGAGCGTAACCGGCGGAAGAACGCAGGAGGAATCCCCGGAGTGCACCCCCGCTTCCTCGATGTGTTCCATGATGCCGCCGATCACGACTTGGTCGCCATCGGCCAGGGCGTCCACGTCCACTTCGATGGCGTCTTCAAGGAACTGATCAATCAGGACGGGGCGCGCGGGGTGCATGCGCGCAGCCTGAGCGACGTAGTCGCGCACGGTCTCCAGGTCATAGGCGATTACCATGGCGCGCCCGCCCAGCACGTAACTCGGCCGCACCAGCACCGGCAGGCCAATCGAGGCGGCCACGCCTTCCGCTTCGTCCGGGTCGAAGGCGGTGCCGTTGCGCGGCTGCGCGATGCCCAGCTCCTCGAGCAGCCTGCCGAAACGCCGGCGGTCTTCGGCCAGGTCAATGGACTCAGGAGCGGTGCCGATGATGGGCACGCCGTGGCGTTTGAGGTCCAGCGCCAGGTTGAGCGGGGTCTGGCCGCCGAACTGCACAATGACCCCTTGCGGCCGCTCGCGCTCCATCACCGCCAGCACGTCTTCGAGCGTGAGCGGCTCGAAGTAGAGCCGGTCGCTGGTATCGTAGTCGGTCGAGACGGTTTCCGGGTTGCAATTGATCATCACCGTCTCGTAGCCGTCGTTCTTCAGCGCGAACGCGGCGTGGCAGCAGCAGTAGTCGAACTCGATGCCCTGCCCGATCCGGTTGGGTCCGCTGCCCAGGATGACCACCTTGGGCCGTTCCACCGCCTCGGCTTCGTCTTCCTCCTCGTAGGTGGAGTAGAGGTAGGGCGTGTGGGACTCGAATTCCGCGGCGCAGGTGTCCACGCGCTTGAACACGGGCCGGATACCCAGCTCGCGGCGCCGCGCGCGCACGTCCTCCGGTGTGGCGCGCCAGAGCTGCGCCAGTTGTTCGTCGCTCAGGCCCGCGCGCTTGGCTTCGCATAGGCGCTCGCGCGAAACGGTTTCGAGCGACGCGGCGCCCAGCTCGCGCTCGAAGGCAACGATTTCCTCCATCTGCCCGAGGAACCAGGGATCGATCCGCGTGAGCGCGCAGATTTCCTCCGCCGGCATCCCATGGGCGAGGGCCACAAACAGCCAGCGGATGCGGTCGGGCTGGGCCTGCACCAGCCGTTCGCGCAGCAGCGCCGTGGTCACGCTGCTGGGAGGCTGCCAGGGTGCGTGCGGCTCGAGCGCGCGGATGCCCTTCTGCAACGCCTCCTTGAACGTGCGGCCGATGGCCATCACTTCCCCGACGGACTTCATCTGCGTGCCCAGCGCCGGATCCGCCCCGGGGAACTTCTCAAACTGCCATTTCGGAATCTTCACCACCACGTAGTCAATCGAAGGTTCGAAGCACGAGGGGGTTTTCTTGGTGATGTCGTTGGGAATCTCATCGAGCGCGAGACCCACGGCGAGTTTGGCGGCAATCTTGGCGATGGGGAACCCGGTGGCTTTGCTGGCCAGCGCCGAACTGCGGGAGACGCGCGGATTCATTTCGATGACCACCATGCGTCCGGTTTCCGGATGCACGGCGAACTGGATGTTCGACCCGCCCGTCTCGACGCCGACTTCGCGGATCACCGCCGCGGCGGCATTGCGCATGCGCTGGTATTCCTTGTCCGTGAGGGTCTGCGCAGGCGCCACGGTGATGGAATCGCCGGTGTGGATGCCCATCGGGTCGAGGTTCTCGATCGAGCAGATGACCACGAAGTTGTCGCGGAAATCGCGCATCACTTCGAGCTCGAATTCCTTCCAGCCGAGCACGGATTCTTCCACCAGGGCTTCGTGCACGGGGCTGGTGTCGAGCGCGTGGGCGATGGCTGCGGCCAGCTCTTCTTTGTTGTAAGCGATGGAGCCGCCCGTGCCGCCCAGGGTGAACGACGGGCGGATCACCACCGGGTAACCCGCTTCGTCGGCGAAGCGCAGAGCGTCCGCGCCGTTGTTCACCAGCACGGAGACGGGCACGTCGAGTCCGACGCGCCGGCAGGCTTCCCGGAACCGCAGGCGGTCCTCGGCAACCCGGATGGCGCGCAGCGAGGCGCCGATCAGCTTTACGCCGTGCTGTTCCAGCACGCCGGATTCGGCCAGCTCGACGGCTAGATTCAAGCCGGTCTGGCCGCCCACCGTGGGCAACAGCGCGTCGGGGCGCTCGGCAACGATGATCCGCTCGACGTACTCGCGCGTCAGCGGCTCGACATAAGTGCGGTCGGCCACTTCGGGGTCGGTCATGATCGTGGCTGGGTTGGAATTGACCAGGACCACCTCGTAGCCTTCGGCGCGCAGCGCCTTGCACGCCTGGGTGCCGGAGTAGTCGAACTCGCAGGCCTGGCCGATCACAATCGGCCCCGAGCCGACAATCAGGATCCGGTGGATGTCCGTCCGCTTCGGCATCTACGAGCTACACCTTCCTTGCGCGGCTCACGTCGTGTTCTGGTTCTGCGTCCCATGTCGCGCGCACGGTCTTGGCCGCGCCGATCGTCAGACGGTGGAACGGCACGCCGGTGATGCTGCACAGCCGGCGGCCCAGCTCCGCGGAAAGCTGCACCAGCTCCGGCAGGGCTTCGCGGATGCGGTTGAGGTGCAAGCGGGCCTCCGGGACGGAAACCTCCAGCGCTTCCTTGCGCAGGACGCGATCCATCGCCGCCTTGTAGTCCCGCAGCAGAGAAAGATAGGCCGCGGCCATGGCGTAGCAGCGAATCACCTCGCTGAGCGTGTCCTCATCGAGCTCGCCCAGCCGGCCGGCATTAGCCACGTAAACCGGGAAAGGCTGCTCGGCAACCCAGTTGACCACCGGGTACTGCCCCTCCCAACCCTCGCTTGTTTCCAGTGCTGCTCCCACATCGCGCAGGTAGTGGCGATAGAAGCCATCCAGTTCGAACAGCAGCGCGCGCGCCAGAAGCAGCTTCTGACGGCCGCGCTCGCGCACCGCCGCGTCGCGCTCGAGCGCTGCGACGCGCTCGGTGCGCCGCATCACTGCGCGCAGCCCTACCCACAAGCCGACCAGCACCAGCAGGCCCGCCGCCAGTGCCGCCACGCCGTCCATTGTCAGCGTTGTGTCCATGCTTCGGGTTCTCGCCTGGGAGGGGGAAGAGCACCCCGCCTGAGTCTCCACCGTATCGCAGGGCCCGGCCCAGCCATCACGGTCGCTGCGCGGGAAGTTGTCATCCCGAGGGCCGGCCTGAGGCCCCAAGGACAGCTTACCCGTCTTTCCTCCTGGCCTGGCGCGGAGCGGGCAAAGCCCCTCTCAGTTGCCTGGTGCCTTGCGTTCCCTTCCCTCAGCCCGGCGGAAGCCGCGCCCTGACGGCCCTCATCCCCTCGCATGGGCCTCCAACATTTCTACGAAGCGGGTGAACAAATAGCGGGAGTCGTGCGGGCCGGGCGAAGCTTCCGGGTGGTACTGCACGCTGAACAGAGGCAGCCAGCGGTGGCGCATGCCCTCGTTGGTGTAGTCGTTCAGGTTGACGTGCGTGATTTCCACCTCGCTCGACGGCAGCGACTCCGGGTCCACGGCAAATCCGTGGTTCTGCGCGGTGATTTCCACGCGCTCGGTGAGCAGGTTCTTCACCGGATGATTCGAGCCATGGTGGCCGAATTTCAGCTTGAAGGTGCGCCCGCCGAGCGCCAGCCCGCACAACTGGTGTCCCAGACAGATGCCGAACACGGGCACGCGTCCGATCAGCTTGCGGATGTTGGCCACCGCGTAGGCCACAGGCTCAGGATCACCGGGCCCGTTCGAGAGGAACACGCCGTCGGGCTTGAGCCCCAGGACTTCCTCCGCGCCAGTTTGCGCGGGCACGACGGTGACGCGGCAGCCGTGATCCACCAGCAAGCGCAGGATGTTGCGCTTGATGCCGAAGTCGTAGGCGGCCACGTGCCAGCGAAAGGCGTCGCCGGAAGCCCGCTGGCCACGCGGTGCCCACGCAGCAGCCGAAACCATCTCGACCGACCCCTGGCTCCAGGCGTAGGGTTTTGCGCAGGTGACGCCGCTGGCCAGTTCCAGCCCGGCCATGGGCGGCAGCGCGCGAGCTTCCGCTACCAGTTGCTCGGCAGCGGAGCCATCCGTGGCCACCACGCCGCGCAGCGCGCCAGCTTGGCGGATGTGCCGCACCAGGGCGCGCGTGTCTATATCCCAGATGGCGGGAATGTTGTGCCGCTCGAAATACGTTTGGGCTGTCTGCAGCGAGCGCCAGTTCGAGGCCAGTTGCGAAAACTCTCGCACCACCAAGGCTTCGATATACGGTCGCGAAGCCTCTTCGTCGTCGAGGTTTGTTCCCACGTTGCCGATGTGCGGGTAGGTGAGGCAGACAATCTGGCCGGCGTAGCTGGGATCGGTGAAAACTTCCTGGTAACCGGTGAGGCTGGTGTTGAAAACGACTTCGCCGCCACGGCGGGTGCGCGCACCCGCCGCGCGCCCGCTAAAGACTCGCCCGTCCTCGAGCGCGAGAAGCGCGGACACTTCGGGTGGCTGCCTCAGCGTGACCTCCTCCGGGGGCCCTCATATCATCACTCACGGGCATGCGCCGAAATCGAACCCAGCCGGCTCACCGGCCAGTAGGAAAAAACCGCCTTGCCATAGATGAACCGCTCGGCTACCGGGCCGAACACCCGGGAATCGTTTGAGCTGGAGCGGTGGTCGCCGAGCAGAAAATAATGCCCTTCCGGGATGCGCGTGGGACCGTAGCTGGCCCGGTCCAGTTGCTGCGCCGACAGGTAGGGCTCCTCGAGCAGCCGCCCGTTGATGAACACGCGTCCCTGGCGGATTTCCAGCGTTTCTCCGGCCAAGCCGACCACGCGCTTGATGAACGACTTGGTTTGGTCCAGCGGATACCAGAACACCACAACGTCGCCACGCTCGACCGGCCCCAGGTGATAGACGAACTTGTTGATGAAAATGCGCTCCTGGTCGTCGAGCAGCGGAGCCATGCTGGTGCCTTCCACTTTCACCGGTTGGTAAAGGAAAACCACGATGGCCAGCGCCAGGCCCAGAGCGATCAGCAGGTCACGCATCCACGTGCGCAACTCCGAGCGGAAGAACGATTGCGCCCTGAGTTTTTGGGCCGGAGTCAGGTAGGGGGGTCTTCCTCTCATTGCGCGACACGCCCTTATAACATAGATGCAGCGTGGCTGCCAACCGTTCGCCCGCGGGTGGCCAGCCGACCAACTACCTTTTTCGCCCCTTCCGTTGCTTGCCGAAAACCCGCGCCCCGCATAGCATCACCGCTAGCATGCGCATCGGCGTCATCATTCCCGCCCTGGACGAAGAAGCAGCGCTGCCCGGGACGCTGCGCGAACTGGCCGGCCAGCCGATCGAGCAGGTGATCGTGGTGGACAACGGCTCCACGGACCGGACCAGCGAAGTGGCGCGCGCGTTCGGCGCCGAGGTGATTCGGGAGCCACGGCGCGGCTACGGGCAGGCGTGCCTTGCGGGGATCGCTGCGCTGGCCCCGCAGATTGACGTTGTCGTCTTCGTTGCCGCCGATGGCAGCGACGACCCGGCCGCCCTGCCGCGGCTGGTCGCGCCCATCGCGTGCGACGAGGCTGACCTGGTGCTGGGCTCGCGCGTGCTCGGCCATGCCGAGCCCGGTGCGCTGACACCCTCGCAGCGCTTGGGCAACGCTCTGGCCACCACTCTGCTGCGGTGGATCTACGCGCTGCGCTACACCGACCTAGGGCCCTTCCGAGCCATCCGCCGCACCGCACTTGACCGGCTGGCCATGCAGGACACCGGCTTCGGCTGGACCATCGAAATGCAAATCAAAGCGGCGCGCGGCAACTTGCGCGTCGCGGAGGTGCCGGTTCCCTGCCGGTGCCGTCGCGCGGGCCAGTCGAAAATCTCCGGCACAGTGAGCGGCACGGCCCGCGCCGGCGCGAAAATCCTGTGGACGGTCCTGCGGTATAGGCTGCGCAATTGACGGTGGACAGTTCCCAGCAGGCAATCCACAGTGCCTGCTGTCAACCGCCTGCGGAAGAGCGTCTAGTGAGGACGGCCCCCTGCTGGCTGCGGACTCGTTCGTCCGTCACTTCACCTTGGGAGGATATTCGAACAGGCGGATGTCCTTGCGGATGCCGAAGGTGACGCCGGTATCCGGGTCGTGGCGCTGCAGGCCGGCGATCCCGGCGACGTCCCAGATGAACCCTCCGGCGAGGACCTGAAAGCCGAGCCGGGCCTGGCTGCGGCTCTCTGTGCCGACCAGCTGTGGAGAGAGGCTGCGCGTCGAATGCCGACCGGCTACTTCGCCAACCAGCCGGACGCCAAAGCGATCGGTCCAATGCAAGGGATAGTCGAAGCCCAGGCCGTAGAGCAGGACGTCGTTTTGCGAAAACTGGGCCGCGGGGGCCTGCAGAATGCCTAGGCCTATGCTGCCGAACAGGTTGAACCGGCCGAAGTGCTTCTGCAGGATCAGCTCGGCGAAGACGTTGGTCGTATTGGTGCCGATGCCCCGGCGCTGGTTCGAGTTGGGCATCTGCAGACCGAAGCGGAACGCAAGCCCCGGGCGGCGCTCGGTTTCGCCGAACAAGCGCACCTTGGTGAACGCGGAAAAATCGCCCGCGTCGCGCGTGGAGTTGCGCCCGGTGAACGCCGGCGTAACGATGGCCACCACCTGGCTTTTCACGGAAAGGAAATGCTGCACCACGCCTTCGAGCTGCAACTCGACCAGGTGCCCGAGGCCCGTGCGGATGCTGATGGCTCCGAGCGAAGTCAGGTCGCCGGTCAGCCCGGCCAGGGGAAAGACCGCCTCCTGCAGAAAATCAAAGCCGGCCTGGATGCGCACAGTGCCCGGCGGCACGAGTTCCGCGTCGGGCGTGCGCAGTGGCCGGTTCTGCGCTGCGGTGGGCACAGACACGAGCGCGCACGAGAACAGTCCGGCTGCCATCAGCCACATGCGGCAGCGGCCGGCATCTCGAAGCATCGCAGGTCTCCTCTGTGCCCTTCGGTTCGTTACGCGCCCTGCCTCGGGCGAAACTTCCTCGCTTCCAGCTTCGCGGACACAGACTGTATCACACAGACGCGGATAACTCACAAGAGGTTCGCGGCCATTGTTGCTGGCGGGCCGGGCTATTCCGGTAGTGCGTAGTGGAGGATGGCGAGCGTTGCAATCACCGCGGTCTCCGTCCGCAGAATGGTTTGCCCCAGGGAGGCTTCCTGCCAGTTCGCTGCGCGTGCCGCTTCAAACTCCTTGTCCGTCCAGCCACCTTCCGGACCGATGGCCAAGGCAACATCCCGCGTGCGCTGGCCCGCGAGCACGGTGCGCAGCGGGGGGGCTTCCTGCCGCTCCGACAGGAGGATGCAGAGAGCGTGCCCGGCGTGTGCAAAAGCGCCTGGCGAGCGCGCCACGGGCGCAAGACGCGGCGGACGCAGCAGCCGCGCCTGCTGCGCCGCTTCCCACAGGATGCGCTCCCAGCGCGCCATGCGTTTCCCTGCCGCAGCGACCAGAGCTTTCTCACTTCGCGCCGCGGCCAAGGGCAGGATTTCCGCGATGCCGAGTTCGGCGGCCTTCTCCAGGCACCACTCGAACCGGCCAAACTTGATGATGGAAAGCAGCAGGGTGGCACGAAGTGCCGGCTCGCGCGCGGCCACGGGCTCGAGCAGGGCGAACTCAACGGCGCCGCGGCGCACTCGCTCGATGCGGGCCAGCCACACCGCGCGGCCGTCGCTCAGCTCGTACACCTGGCCCGGCCCGGCGCGCAGGACGCGGCCAAGATGGTGCGCTGCCGCACCTTCCAGCCGTGCCGTGCCGCCTTCGAAACGCTCAACGAAGAAGCGCCGTCGCATAGCCCCACATCTTACCGCCAGCCCCAGGGGCGCCCCACCGCTCCATCTGAAGGGGGAGTTGCCCTTCCACGAGCTGGAGTCTCATCCTCACGCGGAAAAGCGTGGGGCACCCACGCCGAGATTCTTCGGGCGCGGCCCCGGTCGCCGAAGCTCCCCAGCCCATGCGTCCCTCAGAATGGCCGCTCGTGCGGCAAGCGGCACACGCGGCACCCGGAGCGGAGGAGCACAACGCTGAAGATATCTGCCGCGGCTCGCGCCCAGGGGCCGGGCGTCAGCCGAAAATGTCTTTCACTTTTTCGAAGAAGGTGGAGTTGCGCTGCGCGGGACGGTTTTCCGCCTCGAGGGTTGCGCCGAGCTGTTCGAGCAGCCGGCGCTGCTCGCGGGTCAGCTTCTGCGGCATGACCACGCGAACGTTCACGTAGAGGTCGCCGCGGCCCCCGTTGTGCGGGTCCGGCAGGCCTTTGCCCTTCAAGCGGAACAGCGTGCCGCTTTGCGTCCCGCCGGGGATTTTCAATGTCTCCGGCTCGTCCAGCGTGGGCACAGAGATTTCCGCACCCAGCGCTGCCTGGGCAATGTTTACCGGGATGGTGCAGTACAGGTCGGCATTGCGGCGCTCGAAGTAGGGATGCTCTTCCACGCCAAGCACCACGTAGAGATCGCCGGGCGGGCCGCCGTTAACTCCCGGCTCGCCTTCGCCGGCCAGGCGCAACCGGGTTTGGGAATCCACGCCCGCAGGAATATGGATTTCCACGGTGCGCTCGGCTTCCACGCGACCCTCCCCGCGGCATGTGGGACAGGGATTGCGCAGCAGACGCCCTTCGCCCCGACATCCCGGGCACGTGCGGGTAATGGTGAAAAAGCCCTGCTGGTAGCCCACCTGACCGCGCCCGCCGCAGGTCGGACAGGTGGTGCGACTGGTCCCCGGCTCGGCTCCTGAGCCTCCGCATGCCGAGCAAATCTCCAGCCGCGGCACCTTGACCTTGGTCTTCAGCCCGCGCGCGGCTTCTTCGAACGTCAACCGCATCTCGTACTGCAAGTCGTTGCCGCGCTGCGCCCGCCTGCGCTGTGGGCGACCGGTGCCGAAGCCGAACAGGTCCTGAAACCCGAACAGGTCGCCGAAGATGTCCTGGAACTCCTCGAAGATCGTGTAGCTGGCGCGCGGGTCGAAGGGCACCGCGCCGACGCCGGCATGCCCGTAGCGGTCGTACATCTGGCGCTTCTGCGGGTCGGAGAGGACCGAGTAGGCTTCGGTGGCCTCGCGGAAGCGCGCGGCGGCCTCGTCTTTGTTCGCGGGATTGCGGTCGGGATGCCAGCGCAGCGCGGCCTTGCGATAAGCGCTCTTGATCTCGTCGGCGGAAGCTCCGCGGCCCACGCCAAGGACTTCGTAATAGTCGCGCTGGTTCTGAGCAGCCATGTGGGGACTCAGTTGACGGCGGACTGGCCCTCCGTTGCCCCGGGCGCCGGCGGGACCGCGACGCGCACCATGCTGGGCCGCAGCACGCGATCCCCAAGCTTGTATCCGGGCTGCAGTTCTTCAAGGATGGTCTGTTCGGGCGCTTCGGCAGTCTCCACGCGCTCGACGGCCTGGTGGTAGTGCGGGTCGAAGGGCCGGCCACGGGTTTCAATGCGCTCGAGCCGGTGGCGGCTCAAGACTTCCAGCAGCTGCCGATGGATCAGTTCGAGCCCCTTGCGGTATTCCTCGTAGGCGGGGTCGTTATGCGAAGCCAGGGCGCGCTCGAAGGCGTCGAGGACGGGCAGGATCGCCGCGATCAGGCCCGCGGCGAAACGTTCCTGGTCATCGCGGCGCTCGCGCTCGATGCGCTTGCGGTAGTTTTCGAAGTCGGCCTGTCGGCGGACCAGCGTGCGGAACAGGTCGTCGCGCTCGCCCTGCAGCCTGGCGAGTTGCTCGCGCAGCGCCAGTTCCGTTGCGGGTGCTTCTCCAGCAGCCGGAGGAGCCTCGGCCATGCCGTCGTCACTGGCAGCGTGCTCGGCCGTGGAATTATTCTCCGCGGCAGCGCCGCCAGGGGAATGCACGGGAACCTGCCTGGATGGGCCCGAAGACATGCGCTCTGTCAACTCCCTTTCAGCAGCTCACCGAAGACGCGCGACACGTAGGCGACCGCCGTGATGGCGCGCTCGTAATGCATGCGCATCGGGCCCAGCACGCCCAGCGACCCCTGCTCGGTCTGCGGCGGACCGTAGGGCGCGCTGATCAGCGACAGCCGTTCTCCCGCGGTCTCCATCTCCTTCACGCCGATCTGGATGTGCACCGGTTCCGGGGCCTCGATGCAACTGGTGAGCAAGGTAACCAGCCGGCGGCGCTCTTCGATGGCTTCGAGCAGCGCGCGCAAATGTTCCTGGTCGGCGAATTCGGGAGCCGTGGCGATCTGCGCCGCACCTTCCACGTACACCTGGCGGTTCGCTTCTTCGCCGAACAGTTTCGGGTCGCACAGCAGCAGGGCGTTGCCAAACATCTGATCGTAGCGCTCGCGGTCGTGCGCCAGATGAGCCAGCAGGTCGGCGCGGATGGCTTCCAGGGTCCAGCCAACGTAATGCCGGTTCAGGTAGCCGGCGGTGCGGTCGAGTTCCTCCTGGGCAAATTCGCGGTCCACGCGGACGGCCTTGTCGCGCGTCAAGCCTCCGGCGGAGACCAGCACGACCAGCACGCGTCCGTCGGGCAGCAGCAGGAACCGGATGTGTTGCAACACGGTGCGCGCCAGCGGGGGCGACACCACGATCCCCAGCCCGCGCGAAACGCGCGCCAACACATGGCTGGCCCGCTCCATCAATTCTTCAGGCGTGCGCGCGGCGGCCAGTTCCTGATGGATCCACTGGTAATCCTCAACAGGCAACTGGGGCTGCCCCACCAGGTGCTGCACGTAGAAGCGGTAGGCCGCCTCGGTGGGAATACGCCCGGCGGAGGTGTGCGGCTGGTAGAGGTAGCCCTGCTCTTCCAGGTCGGCCATCACGTTGCGCACGGTCGCCGGGCTGAGCGGCTCGGCCTGCTGCCTGGCCACGGCGCGCGAAGAAACCGGCTCACCCGTGACGATGTGCTGGCGCACAATTTCCGTCAGGATGTCCTGCGTACGCTTCTCCTGTAGCGATGCTTCCCGCGTCATAGCGTGGAGACGAGAAGGCGCCCTGGCGCGCCTCTCTCCCTTGATTGATTTTATGTGTGGCGGGATGCTGCGTCAACGAGTCTCGGCCGCAGGCTTCCTCCGGGACACATCCACGGAACCCGGCGGGGTTCAAGCCTAATCCTCGATGCGGCCGAACAGGCCGGTATCAATCTGGGCGCGCTGCAGCCGGTCGGAGTAGTCCACGTAGATGGTCTTCCACTCCGAGTAGAAGTCCAGCGCGGCCACGCCGGCCTCGCGATGGCCGTTGCCGGTATTCTTGACTCCGCCGAACGGCAGGTGCGTCTCTGCGCCGATAGTGGGCGCGTTGACGTAGACGATACCCGTATGCAGGTCGCGCGCCGCACGCAGGGCCACGTTCAGGTTGCGGGTGTAGATGGAAGACGAGAGCCCGTACTCGACGCCGTTGGCCACCTCGATGCCATGCTCGAGGCTGTCAATGGGAATCACGGAGACCACCGGGCCAAAGATTTCCTCCTGGGCGATGCGCATGTTGGGATCGCAGTCAATGAAGATGGTCGGCTCGTGGAACCAGCCTTTGGCATAGGCGCCCTTGTCCAGGCGGTGTCCGCCGGCGACGAGTTTGGCTCCTTCGTTGCGGCCAATCGCCACATATTCCATGACCGTGCGGAGCTGGCTTTCGCTGACGCACGGGCCCATCTCCGTGGTCGGGTCGAGGCCGTCGCCCACCTTGAGCGCTTTGGCGCGCTCGACAAACCGCTCGACGAATTCCCCATAGACCTTCTTGTGCACGCCCACGCGGCTGGCCGCCGTGCAGCGCTGGCCCGTGGTGCCAAAGCCGCCCCAGATGGCGCCGTCCACGGCCAAGTCGAGGTTGGCGTCGTCCATCACCAGAATGATGTTCTTGCCGCCCATCTCGAGCTGGCAGTGCTTGAAGCCCGGCGCGCAGGCTTCACTGACCTTGCGGCCCACCTCGGTGGAGCCCGTGAAGCTGACGAGCTGGACGGTCTTGTGCGTCATCAGCGGCGTGCCCACTTGTGAGCCGGAGCCGGTGACAATGTTGATCACGCCGCGCGGCATTCCGGCCTCGTGCAGCACCTGCACGAGGTTGTAGCCAGACAGCGGCGTATCCGAAGCCGGCTTGAACACCACCGTGTTGCCCAGGATCAGCGCCGGCATGATCTTCCACGACGGAATGGCCATGGGAAAATTCCACGGCGTGATCATCGTGCAGACGCCCACCGGCATACGCACGGTCAGACACATCTTGTTGGGCAGCTCCGAAGGCGTGGTCTGGCCGAACTGGCGGCGCCCTTCGCCGGCCATGTAGTAGGTCATGTCAATCGCTTCCTGGACGTCGCCGCGGGTCTCCGCCAGGATTTTCCCCATCTCGCGGGTCATGTCGCGGGCCAGGTCTTCCTTGCGGCGGACCAGCAGCTCCGCAGCGCGAAACAGAATCTCGGCCCGCTTCGGCGCCGGCACCAGCCGCCACGAGCGGAAGGCTTCCCGAGCCGCTTCGATGGCCGTCTCGACGTCTTCCGGAGTCGAGGCCGGAAACATACCGATCAATTCATCCGTGTTGGCCGGGTTGCGGTTCTCAAACGCCCGGCCGCCGCGCGGCTCTACCCATTCGCCGTTGATGAAATTCTTGTAGACCTTGGGTACGACTGCCGTGGCCATCGCGCCTCCTTTTTTTCCGTTCGGGGAAAGCAACCCCACGTAATGAGCTTCCGGGGCGGCAACCGCTCAATCTAGCAGATGGCATGGGGCGCCGCAACGGCGCCTCCCGCGCTCCCCGGGCGGGAACACCTCGCCGCTGCCGGCTTCCGGCTCGCGGAGGGAACGGGCTTGACTTCGCAGGCCGCCAGCGGTTTACTGGCGGCGGCTTGCCCTAAGTTGCCGCGCCTGCAACAGGAGCCCGACATGGTACATCGAGGAATCGCCAGCCTTTCCGGAGCCCTGATGGTGTGCTTTCTGCTCCTGAGCTATTTCGAGCCGAGCTTCTTTCTGCTGCACCTGTACCAATCGCTGATCTATCTGATCATTATCTTGATGCTCTTCTACTTTGAAGACCACTGGGCTTACATGCTGGGGATGATGGCCCCGGCGGCATGGCTGCTGCTGACCTACGGCGTCGGAAAACTGGGCGGTGTGTTGGCCCACCTAGCTCGGCTGCTGCACGTGGCCACGCCGTATGAAGTGAAGGCCGACGCGGTGACGCTGCTGGCGGTGCTTACCGCCGTGCTCTCGGTGGTTATGATCATCAGTTGCGCCTACCGGTGGAAGCGCGAGTATGCCGGGATGGGCAGGGGCTGGCGCACGTTCGCCACGAGTTTGCTGATCGTGGTGGTGTACTACGGCGTGCTCGTCCTGTGGTTCTGGAACTCCATTCCCCGCGGATAGGCGGCCGCGGCTATTGCGGGCAAGGCCTCTGCTTGACAGGCCAACCGGCTTTGCTAAACTCCCCGGACACAACGGGCGGTTCCGCGGCGTGATCCTCCGTCCGGATTCACCCTCGGGCAGCCTGCATCACCGGTAAGGAGGGCGGAACGTTGAAAGTCACTGGTCAGGTGAAGTGGTTCAACAACTCGAAGGGCTACGGGTTCATCGGCCGCGAAGGCGGAAGCGACGTGTTCGTCCATTACACGGCCATCGTCGGCGACGGCTACCGGTCGCTGCAGGAAGGCGACACCGTCGAGTTTGAAATCGTGCAGGGCCAGAAAGGCCCGCAGGCTGCCAACGTCATGAAACTGTCCTGAACTGTTTTTTCTCAGCCTCCCTTGCCGCTTTCTTCTTTGGCCCGGTCCGGGACTGCAGCTCGCCTCCCGGCACGGCCCCGCTTCGGGCGGGGTCGCGGCTGGCGTCAAGCCGGTGCTCCGTGTTGCGGGTTTCCCAGGCCGTGCCTCCGGGCTGTTTCGCTCTGACCACCGGACGGCGACCTGAACCGGGTGGCTTTCTCTCCTCTGTCCTTTGCCTGCTTTTGCCGTGCGGCACTAAAATAGGTTCGCACGAGCTGCCGCCATGCCTGCCAATCTGACTCCCGAATACCTGGAAGCCGAGCGCGCCTTCAAAGAAGCCGCCAGCCACGCGGAGAAGATTGCTGCGCTCGAGCACATGCTCGCGGTGATTCCCAAGCACAAGGGCACAGAGAAAATGCGCGGCGAGCTGCGCCGCAAGCTCGCCCGGCTGAAGCAGGAGTCAGAGCGGGGGCGGCGCGCCGGGCCCTCGCGTAGCGCTCCCGTGTATCACGTCGAAAAAGAAGGCGCCGGGCAGGTGGCCCTGGCCGGGGCGCCCAACACCGGCAAGTCGTCGCTGCTGTGCCGGCTGACCCACGCCACACCGGAGGTGGCTGCTTACCCGTTCACCACGCGCCTGCCCGGGCCGGGCATGATGCAGTTTGAGGACGTGCAGATTCAGCTCGTGGACTTGCCGCCGCTCGACGCGCAGTACGGCGAGGCCTGGGTGCCGCAAGCCATCCGCAGCGCCGATGCCGTGCTGCTGGTCGTGGATCTCGGGGCAACCGACCTGCTCGATGAGCTCGACAACACCGTGGCCCTGCTGGAGAAGGCCAAAGTGGCCCTGGGCCGGCGCGACCAACTGCCTTACGGCTGGGTGGCCAAGCCGGCGCTGGTCGTGGCCAACAAACTCGACCGGCCCGGCGCGCGCGACAACTTCGAAGCCTTCGTCGAACTCTATGGCGCGCGCTTCCCGGCCCTGGCCGTCTCCGCGGAAACCGGCGAAGGGCTGCAGGAGCTGCGCCGCGCCGTTTTCAACTTGCTCGGCATCGTCCGCGCCTATACGAAAGAGCCCGGCAAGAAGCCCGACCTCACCGCGCCCTACGTGCTGAAAGCCGGGGCCACAGTGGCCGACCTGGCCGGGCGCGTGCACAAGGAAATCCTGGCGCAGATGAAGTACGCCCGCGTATGGACCCACCCCGACGCGCCTCACTCCAGCGGAGCGGGCGCAAAGTTCGAAGGCCAGATGGTCCACCGCGACTACGTGCTCGCCGACCGCGACATCGTCGAGCTGCACACCTGAAAAGCAAAGCCGCAAACCCAAACGCGGCGTTCCGGCTGGCGGTGCTGTGCCGGCCTGCTGTCGGGCTCGGCCTCCTCTGCGTTTCAGGTCCTGCCCTTTCGGCCTATAATCAAGCGCCATGGAAAACCGCGCGGTGGCCAAGATCCTCCGGGAGACGGCGCAACTGCTGGAAATTGACGGCGCCCCGATCGGCCGCTACCGCAGCTACGAAAAAGCCGCGCAGCTCATCGAGTCCCTGCCGGAGCCCATCGCCGAACTGGCCCGGGACGCGGAAAAGCTCACCGCGCTGCCCGGCATCGGCGAGCGCATGGCCGAGCACATCCGGGAAATCCTGCGCACGGGCGACTACAAGCTGCGCAGGAAACTGCTGAAAAAATATCCCCCTTCGCTTCTGGAATTATTGCAGCTCCAGTCGCTCGGCCCGAAGAAGGTGGCCCTGATCTGGGCGAGCTTCCAAGCAGCCACCGTGGACGAGGTCGCGCGGCTGGCCCGCGAAGGCAAGCTGCGCGCCCTGCCCGGGTTCGGCGAAAAAAGCGAGCAGAACATCCTGCGCGCTGCGGAAATCTTCAAGAAGATCAGCGGGCGCTTCCACATCCACGTCGCGGACGCTGCCGCGCAGGAGATCCTCGCGCACATCCGCGGGCTGGGCCGCCTGGTGGATACCGCCGTGCCCGCCGGCTCGCTGCGCCGCGGCAAAGAAACCATCGGCGACCTCGACCTGCTGGTCACCCTGGCCGAACGCAAGTACACGGCCAGAAACGTGGCCGCGGCCACCGAGCACATCCTGCGCTTCCCGGGGATCGAGCAGGTGCTGGCCCGCGGCGAAAACAAGGTCAGCTTCCGGCTGACCAACGGGATGCAGGTGGACGTGCGCATCCTGCAGAAGAAGAACTTCGGCGCGGCCCTGCTGTACTTCACCGGATCGAAAGAGCACAACGTGGCCCTGCGCGGCCGCGCCAACAGGCGGGGCTACACCCTGAACGAGTACGCCCTGGCCACCCTGAAAGGCGAACGGCCCGTGGCCGGTCGCACCGAAGAGGAAATCTACGCCAAGCTCAAGCTGGCTTTCATCCCGCCCGAACTGCGCGAGAACACCGGGGAAATCGAAGCCGCGGAAGCAGGCCGCCTGCCGCGGCTGATCACCCGCGAGGACATCCGCGGCGACCTACAGATGCACACCACCGCCAGCGACGGCCGCAACTCCATCGAAGAGATGGCCGAAGCGGCCAGGCGTCTTGGCCATGAGTACATCGCCCTGACCGAGCACTCCAAAGCCGTCACCGTGGCGAACGGCCTGGACGAAAAGCGTGTGCTGGCGCAAATCAAGAAAATCCGTGAAGCGCAGAAGCGCGTGCCCGGCATCCGTCTGCTGGCGGGCATCGAAGTGGACATCCTGAAAGACGGCAAGCTCGACCTGGACGACGAGGTGCTGGCGCAGCTCGACGTGGTGGTGGCTTCGGTGCACAGCTACATGAACCTGGACCGCGCCGCCATGACCGACCGTCTGCTGGCCGCCGTCGAGAATCCCCACACGCAGATCGTCGCCCACCCCACCGGGCGGTTGCTCCTGCGCCGCGAGCCGTTCGACTACGACATGGAGCGCGTGCTCGAGGCTGCCGCGCGCCATGGGGTGGCCATGGAGCTGAACGCTTATCCCGACCGGCTCGACCTGCGCGACACCCACCTGCGCATGGCCAAAGAACGCGGCGTCAAGATGGTCATCTCTACAGACGCGCATGCCACCACGCACCTGCCCTTCCTCGACTACGGCGTGCGCATGGCGCGCCGCGGCTGGCTGCAAAAAGCCGACGTGCTCAACACCCTGCCCGTGGAAAAGCTGCTCGCCGCGCTGCGCCCCAAGCCGGGTGCGGCCCGCGCCCGCCGCAAGTCGGCTTGAGCCGACGGTCAATAGGTTGCCCGCTGGCCCTCGTTAACCATGTGATATACTTGGTATTATGGCCGCGCAGACCCCGCCTGGGGCCAAGGGATGCCCCGTCCTTATGTCGGACGACAAGCCCTGCGGACGCCCCATCTATCCGGCGCCGCAGGGCGTAGATCCCCAGCCCGTCTGCTTGATGCATTCCCGGGACCCGCAAAAACCCTGGGATCCATTCTGGCAGGAGATAGGCGACATCCTGGCCGGAAGATCCACCCACCACCGCCCCAACGACTACTTCGATTTTTCTGAGTTCGTGTTTACTCAGCTCGCCGACTTCGGCGGGGCCACGTTCGGCCAGGACGCCGACTTCAGCGGCGCCACGTTCGGCCAGGACGCCGACTTCCGCGGCGCCACGTTCGGCCAGGACGCCGACTTCCGCGGGGCCGCGTTCACCCAGAACGCCAGCTTCTTCGGGGCCAAGTTCACCCAGAACGCCGACTTCTTCCGGGCCAGGTTCATGAAGGACGCCGACTTCGGCGAGGCCAGGTTCACCCAGG
>Ga0209172_10002213_pt1 | contig 35681 bp, 35 predicted proteins | sample LarsenN4metaG_FD_184113 | JGI IMG/M metagenome (GOLD analysis project Ga0209172, IMG submission 184113) | Hot spring sediment bacterial and archeal communities from British Columbia, Canada, to study Microbial Dark Matter (Phase II) - Larsen... ... | reverse complement strand
CCAGCTTTTGCTCAACATCCCAACGCTTCTTCCCCGAAATCTTTCGGGGCTGAACAGGCATCGTCGTTGTTTCCATCGAACCTCCTCATGCAATTATACCTGTCCAAATCTTAAGTGGGGCACGGCACCTGCTACAAAGGAGGCACCCTGACCTATTTCTTGTACCCCGCCAAACCTCCCCGCAAAACCTAATCCTCGCTACAAATCCGCCCAAACCTCTAAAATCACAACCAATTCCCCATCGTTTTTGAAGAAATAAAAAAAGCTGGCAGAGGGATTCGAACCCCCGACCGGCGGTTTACAAAACCGCTGCTCTACCCCTGAGCTATGCCAGCGCGGTTTAAAATTATCTCGAAACTCGTTGATTAGCAAGCAGATTTAGAATACTTCAAACATTAAAATCCAACGCCATTAGAGTGAGGTCTAAGGACCGCCAACCACGCGTTGCCAGACAACGAGTTACTGACCCTGCTACGGCTTTTGCTACGACCTTTGCTACGGCTCGAGTCTCTTTTCCCGGGATTTTTGGCTGTTTCTACTGTGAAAATCGGCTTTCCAAAACATCCCTCAATTTAACACAACACACCGAAGTACTTCAGGTTGTCGTGAAAAATAGATGCAATCGAAATTTCGTTTGACCGGCGAGCAACAGTCTGAAAAACCGCGTCCATGGTTGGTAACGAGAGCTTCGACTCGGTGTAGTTTGGAAAGAACCTCTTCTGGCTGAAAAGTTTCGATGACTTGAGCCGGATTTCGGAACCAGAGCCATTTTTTTGATCCGGCGTCCTTGAGGGCCACCTGATTGGTCAAAGGCGGTATGGGAGACACAGGATTCGACCGAACTTTCTCCAGTTCACCCTTCTGTGCAAGACCTGTGTCTCTCAAAATAGTTGGGAGCGGCGCAGATAGTTTACAAAATCACAACTCCTCGTGCCTCTGCCCAACGGCGAGTGAGTCGGATCAATTTAGGGCCGCTCAGCACCTGACGGGCGCGCGGAAACAGAATCCGTTCCTCCTTGGCGAAATGCTCCCGGGCGACTTCTATAGCACTAAGGATCTGTTCCAGAGCCTCTGCTTTCCGCGTGCAGTTTTCGACCCCCTGGAGGGCTTGTTCAATCCCTTTATGCTCCCGATCCATCACCTCCAATGGCTTTTTTAAACTGGAATCCGAGTTTAAGGCCGGAAAAAGCAGCTTATCTTCCAGCTGGGCGTGAGCAACTAAAGCTTCTGTCAGCGGTCGGGCGAGCATTTGCACCTCCGACAGCGTTCCGACCCGGCTGGCCGACTTTTCGTACCAGTCGAAAAGCCCGTACAAAACACCGTGTTCACCCAGTAATGCGTCGATTATGTCCATTCTGCTTCCTCTTTCTTTTTTTGTTCGAACTGAGTTGCTAACCGATTTTGGACAATCCAGCGGTCGCTTTCACCAAGTGTTCGCTTTGTTCAGAATGGACTATCTAATGAGACCAACCGTTGGGAATTTTCATGCACGACTGCCTGCTTATCATGTATACATTCCGTGGTCTCGAAGAAAGCCTAAGGTGTCCGTAATTGAGCTCCAACCGGTAAGAAACCCTCAATTTTTTCCGGCAGAACAGAAATCGAGTCACCGGCCCGCACGGTGCCGGAGCGCAATACTCGTCCGAAGATTCCTTCCAGTGGGAAGATACACTTTCCTGTAATTTTCAGAATCTGGCAGCCGGTGTGGCATTTTTTCCCTTTCTGGGTGATCTCCAGAATCACGTCCGGCCCGATTTGGAGGCACGCCCCAACCGACAGGGAAAGAAGGTTGATACCACTGGTGGTAAGATTTTCGGCAAAATCGCCATAGGAAACGTCTAGCCCCCAGCGGGTGCGGGCCTTCTGGATGCTTTCTTCCGCCAGAAGGGAAATTTGCCGGTGCCAGGTTCCGGCGTGAGCGTCTCCTTCCAGCCCCCAGTTTTCCAAAAGCTTACCTTCACTAATGTTCTGCTTTCGGGTCAAACGCTGCGGTGAACTGCAAACAGCCACCAGCTTGGCTTCGGTCATATCGTCCTCCAAGGATAAAGGTGAACTTTTATGTTTTGTTTGCGGTCTTCATAACGAAAGTCATTGGGAAGTATAGCCAAGCAGTTGCTATCGACAAACGAGCGTAACAAATGGGAACCCTGTTTTTTGCTTATAACCACGCGTCGGTCTCCGTTTTGACCGCAAAGACGGCCGCGCAGAAGAAACGTGCGGTTGGAATGGGTTTGTGCGTGCTCAACCAGCCTGGCTGTGGTTTCAATGGCTCTGCATTTCGAGAAACCAAGCATTTTGAGCAGGGCGGGGCGGACATATTCTAAATAGCAGACCACCGCCGCCGCCGGGTTACCCGGCAAGCCGAATAGGAAGCAGTTGTTTTTCCGTCCAAAAAATAACGGTTTTCCGGGCTTTTGGGCTACTCCCCAGAAGATGGTCTTAACTCCAAGAGATTTCGCCACCGGCCGGACAAAGTCCCTTTCTCCGACCGATACTCCACCAGTCACCAGCACCAGGTCGGCTGTGCCTAGGGCTTTTTTTAACCTCGATTTTAACGAATCGGTTCGGTCCCTCACGCGGGCAGACCAAACCGGTTGGAGGTCGAATTCTCGCAAGGCGGCACGCAAAAATGCGGTATGGGTATCGCACACCTTGCCGGGCAGCAGCCCTTTTTCGGCGGGAGGACGGACCTCGTTGCCGGTTACAATTATCGCTACGCGCGGGGGACGGCATATCGAGATCCGTCTGATTCCAAGGGCGGAAAGAAATCCAATGACCGGGGGGGTTATAAAAGTTCCGGAGGAAAGAACTCTCTCTCCTTTCCGGCCATCCTCCCCCACCGGGCGTATGTTATATCCATACCGTACGGGGCATTGCAGGATCAACCTGCCGTTTTTGATTTTGGCCTCTTCCTGTGGCAGGACAGCATCCGCTCCTTTGGGCAAAGGAGCACCGGTCATAATACGAACAGCAGATTTTGGTGCGAGTTTATCCACACCGCGCGTACCGGCGAAAACGGTCCTTGATTGCAAAGCTAAATCAACCGGTTTTCGAGGGGAAGCAAGGCGAGCATCGGCGCTGTGCAATGCATATCCGTCCATGGCCGAATTGGCAAAGCGGGGAAAATCGAACGGCGCTTTCACCCCCTTTGCCAAAACCCGACCCAAAGCCTTCTCCATGGGCACCCATACCGGATGCAGAGGGGAAACATTTTTCAAAACCAGATGGATGGCTTTCTCGACTGAAATCATAAAATTTTACTCCCCACCATAAGAGAAGCAACTAAAAGAAGCACGCCCATCATTTTTTGCAATTGCCGCAAGGAAAAGACATTCGCACCGGAAAAGGAACCGATTTGCGCTCCCAGCAATACAACTCCCGCCAAGGGTAAAAGAAGTGGCCAATCGGGCGAATGCCGGCTCCAGTGGGCTAGGAACCCCGACAGCGAATTGAGAAATATGAAGGCAGCGGTTGTGGCGGCCGCCTCTTTAACGGTGGCCCACCGAAGGAATAGCAACACCGGCCCTAAAAAGATTCCACCGCCGATGCCTACCATCCCGGCCACAAGTCCCAGGATGGCACCAATCCCCAAAGTAGCCAGCAACTTTGCGGACGGCGAGATTTTGCCTTGGATCGGCCGGATTTCATTTGAGAAAAAAATCCGCAGGGCCACCAAAAACAAAACGATGCAAAGGATTAAATAAAACGACTTTTCAGAAAGGGGAATCAGCCCTCCAAGATGAGCCATTGGAATGGAGGTGGCGGCGAAGGGGAGGAGGATGCGCGGTTGAAAATGACCGGCCCAAAAATAACCCGCCCACGAGACGCCCGAAACGATCAGGTTTAAGGAAAGTGCGATCATCGGAATGGCCGCATAGGGAACACCCGAAAGTGCCAAAATTGCGATATAGGCCGAGCCACCGCCGAGACCGACGGATGAGTAGAAAAAGGCGGCGACCAAAAAGAGCAGGGCCAACCAGTAAATCATTTATGCCCCCCGCCCGCCATCATCTTGAAGGCATGCAAAAGCCCGGGCAAAAGCGTCTGCAGCGACTCGCGCACTCCGTTGGAGCTGCCGGGAAGGTTTACGATGAGCGTTTTTCCTCTTAGACCGGCCAATCCACGTGATAGCATGGCGTAGGGATTGCGATCCTGCCCAAAGTTCCGGGCCGTTTCCACAATGCCAGGAACCGGTTTTTTAATTACGGCTTGGGTGGCCTCCACCGTCATATCGCGCGGGCCCAAACCGGTACCGCCGGTGGTGAAGATGAGGTCGCACTGCTCTTCGTCGCAGAGCCGCATAAGCATTTTTTCAATGGCCTCCTTTTCGTCCGGCAGAATTTCGTAGAACGCGGTCTCGACCGGAAACGGTTTGAGCATTTCAACAATCAGTTTGCCCGATTTGTCCTGGCGCGTTCCGGAATATGTGCCGTCGGAGGTCACCACCACGGCGGCCTTGAGCGGCTTTTCAAATGTGTCAGCAAAGTCCGATTTGCCTCCCCTTTTTTCCAGAAGCTTTATCGATTTTACCTCTAGTGCTTGGTCTATCGGTTTGAGCATATCATAGATAGCCAAAGCGGCGGTGCTGACGGCCACCAGCGCTTCCATCTCCACACCGGTTTTCCAAACTGCCTTGACGGCGGACAGAATAACAATTGCATCGGCTTGTGTTTCAAACTCTATTGACACCTGATCGAGCGGAATGGGGTGACAGAGTGGAATCAGCTCAGACGTGCGTTTAGCGGCCAAGATGGCGGCTGCCCGTGCCAGTTCCAGAACGTTGCCCTTCGGCACCGAGCCGGTGCTTACTTTTTCAATCGTTTCCGGCCGGGCGGCTACGACCGCCTGCGCCTTTGCCCAGCGCAGAATGGTCGGTTTGGAGGAAACGTCAATCATCTAACCCCCTATGCTCCGTATGAGCAGCCGTTCCGGATCTTCTTTCTCAAAGAGAACCGGATTGCGGGCTGGTTTCTTGGCCACTACTTCGAAAAACGCGGATTTCAGTTGAGAGTCATCTACTTCGGACACAAGTAGCGCTCGAAGGTCCACTTCCAGGGAAGAAAAAAGACAGGGGCGCAGCGTTCCCCAAGCGGTCAGTCGCAGGCGGCTGCAGCCGTGGCAGAACGGCTCGGACAGGGTGGGAATAAAACCGATACGGGCACCTGTGTGCGTGGCAAAGCGCCGGGCCACGCCGTTGGATTGTAGCGGATGAAGCTCATACCGTTCCCGCAACTGGGTTTGAACCTCGCGTACGTCTGTGAAGAAGTTTCCATTCCAACCCTGTCCACAGAGCGGCATAAACTCGATGAACCGGATCTCGACGTCGTTCGCCCCTGCAAATTCAACCAGGTCGAAAAGTTCCTCTGTGTTCCAATCCTTAAGCAAAACAGTATTGATTTTGATTTGAAAGCCCAGTTTTTTGGCTGACTCGAAACCGGACAGCACCTCCGCCAGGCTTCCGCCCCGGCTGATTTGGGCAAATCGCACCGGATTAAGACTGTCCAAAGAAAGATTCAAGCGGCGCAGGCCGGCTGCATACAGGGGTTGGACCAACTGTCCAAGCCGGCTTCCGTTCGTGGTGAGTGAAAGGTCGGCCAGTCCCGGCAGATCGGAAAGTTTTCTTACCAACTCGACAATTTCTTTAAAAACCAGGGGCTCGCCGCCAGTGAGTTTGATTTTGGTGATGCCCAAGTCAACGGCCACGCGGGCTATGCGGAAGATTTTCTCGGCAGAAAGAAGCTCCGAACGGGGATGGAGCTTGACGCCCGTGGGGGGAAAGCAGTAAATGCAGCGGAAATTGCAGCGATCGGTTAACGAGATGCGCAGGTAATCAATCGATCGTCCAAATGGGTCGACCAACATCGCTGTTCTCCTTTCCAGGTTCGGGAGGCGGCACCGTTTCCAGTGTCACCCTGTCGGCCCGGCATCGTGGCCGTGCAGCTGTAGACGGCCGGGCTCGGAGAAGTTTTATAGCTTGCCGGTAATCTTCTGGAGTGTTCAAATTCAAAAACATCCGCGCCGGGTTGCCCCAGCAGCACAGCGCTCGCTCGCTCAGATAGGCAACGGAGAGCCCGTCCGCCTGCAGGAGCGTATGTAACGACCGTTCTCCTCTATTTAAACAGGCCTCAATAGCGGACAAAACCGTTTTGGAGTAAACGCCGCATAAGGGCTCCGTGCGACCGCCCCACCGGGGAACAATTACATCAAAAGCGGTGCTTGCTTTCTTAATTGACAACAATAATTCATGGGGCAGAAAGGGAAGATCCGGTGAAAACACCAGGGCGCGGGGCGACCGACACGCCCTCAACGCCGTATAGAGTCCCATAAGAGGGCCTTGACCCGGCACTAAGTCAACGATCTGCCCGACGACTGGCGATACTCCCTGTAGTGGATGGGAGACGGAAATAAGTACTTCATCCGCCACCCGTTTGGCCAGAACAATCGCCCGCTCAAGGAGCGTTTGCCCCTCCCATTCCAAAAACAGTTTATCGCTCCCCATCCGGGAGGACCGGCCACCGGCCAATACAACGGCGGAAAAATCAGCTTTCATCTTTCGCCCGCTTCTGTTCGCTTTTTGCCAATAATTCCGGCTTTTCCCACAACGCGCGCCCGAGTTCCCTAAAGAGAGCCGCGATTCTTTTTGGGCCGACCAGAAGGCTTATTACTCCGCCCACCAAAAGCCACTCCTGCCATCCGAAATTCAAACTTGCGCTCCTCCTTCACGATCCTGCGAACAGCTACAAGCACAGTCGCCGACCGAACAATCGCGCGGCTCGGCCTCAACTGGAAAGGAAAAGGGGGCCGGTGGGACGAACGCTGGTTCCGCCCCCACTAGAGCGCAATCGTGGGCGACCGTTTTTTCCACCGCTTCTGCTAATTCTTGGTAGAAAGGAGATTCGCTTTGCTCCATGAGTTTCCGGCAGAAGGCGCCAGCCCAGCGTCCGAGGTGATCCTGCAAAAACTTTTTGCGGGCTGACCGGCAAATCTCGGCCTCGTCCGCTTTGCCGGTACGTCGGGCGAAAAGCTCCTTTAAGGCCAAAACCCCGGCATACTCCAGCTCTGTACCGATGTAGTCGGCCTGCATTTTGGCGGAAGGGGCGAGGTTCAAGCCAAAAGCGCTGTAAAAGCCAGACAGGTCGGCCACCAAGTCGCTTTTGCGGAAAACGGATTCTCCGAGGTAATCCGATTCATGATGGGGACAGACCAGTCCGGTCAAAAAAAGACGGGTGTACTCGGCTCGAATGTTCTCGCGTTCGGGAGTCGAAAGTGCCGTTTCCTGCAGCTCGAACCAACTTTCCAAAACTACTTTCCACTCCGGTGAAAGCTCGGCCAGTTCCAGACCGTCTGCTGAATCATCCATCGGGGAATCGACCAAAAACATCGGATCGTTCGGGTCGGAAAAGGCGCGGCCAGCCATCTGATAGCTGAAACCAAGCGCAGCAGCGTCCACATTATTCTTGTGCTGTATGTCAACGGCCATATTTTTCTCCTTAAGTTGTGTTCAGGTGTTTTTCGGGCCGCACAATTAGCGGCTCTTCAATCGGGACGCGGATGACTTCCTTTTGTCTTTCGTCGTAGCCGATGGCGTGGTCGGAACGAACGTCAAAAGCCGAGATAATCTGCTGGGTTGTGCCAAAAAGCTGCAGAACCCCCAGAAGTTTGGGGGAGGGTTTGGTATACTTTTCGATGGCAGCGTCCACCCCCGGGCCGAACATCTGGTATAGGTAAGGACGTGGCACCCAGCGGGGCGGAATGTAGTAAACATTGGGCCCTAATCCGAACTGCGGGAAAAGCGGCAAGGCCACTTTTTCCTCCCGCACTAAATAGTGAATGGGGCTTTCCCGCTCGGTAATCCAGCCGGCCAGCCGGATTTTTCCGACGCAGGCCGCCACGCAGCGCGGTACCAATCCTTGCTCCACCCGGGGATAGCAGGCGATGCATTTTTCAGATATGCCAGTGGTTCCCCGATACATCACCTTTTTGTAAGGGCACTGCTCGACGCATTTCCGGTAGGCCCGGCAGCGTTTCTGATCCAATAGGACAATGCCGTCCTCCTTGCGTTTGTAAATCGCACCGCGCGGGCAACCGGCCAGACAAGCCGGGTAGGTACAGTGGTTGCATATACGCGGGAGATAAAAGAAGAAAAGCGGATGTTCGGGCAGAACGGCGCCCTCCTTTGGAAAACTGGAAGGAGAAGAGGAACCGCCCGTGTCCTCATAAATGTTGGGAAAGCGCCATTCCTTGTCGCCGGGGACATATCCCAAGGCCCGCTGGCCGCTGGCCTGCGCCGAAACGGCCGCTTTCTCGAACAGGGTCTGGCCTTGAAAAACACCGTAGGGCGCTTCCTTGGAGGCTTGTGAACGATCCCAGCCGGACTGCGGGCCCAAAAGCGCAAGCGCCTTGGCATCCCAGTGCTGCGGATACCCGCCGTACGGTTTGGTTTCGACGTTGTTCCACCACATATATTCCTGTCCCTCGGAAAAAGTCCAAGTGGACTTGCAGGACATCGTGCAGGTCTGGCAGCCGATGCAGCGGTTCAAATTGAACACGAAGGCCAGCTGCCGCTCCGGATGCGCTTCGGGGTACGGATAGTCCATCTCCCGTCCGAGCTGCCAGTTGAAAACTTTGGGCATTTTTTTTCCTCCTTACTCTTGGGTGATGAACTCGCCCGCCAGATACTGGAGCATCGTTTCGTTTTCCTTCCCGGGGGTGAAGCCGGACTTGGCCGGATCCCAAACCCCCTTGGCGTCGATGCCGCCCGGCTCAGCCTTGGTGACTTTGACCAACGTCTCTTTGGGGCAGGTGTTGGGAGAATGAATGTCGGGGGCGTAACCCTCCTTTATTTCCTGGCCGTAAATCTCCTTGCGCACCAGGCTGTCGGTCATCATCGTCGGCTGCAGCCAGCCGCGGGTCAAACTCTGATGGCTGCCGTAGCGCAAGTGGGCCTGATAACCTGTGTCCTCCGAGCGGGCCAGCTTGTCGGCACGTTTCTCGTGCGCCAAAACCGTTTTGTGGCTAGCCATAAAGGAGCCGTGTTTGATCATCGTCACTCCCCGCGGATAGGCGGGGTTATACTTGGCCCGCAATAAAAGGCGCGAGACTTTATAGAGCGGGTCGGTCGGCTTCCAGCCGACGTACGGACGGTCGGCCGGATTGGCATCCACCCAGACGTAATCGCCGTCGTTTATTCCCAGCTCTTTGGCATCGTCCGGGTTTAGGTGAACCTGGTTTTCTCCCACGCCGGGCGTGCGCTTGTCCATCCGATAGGGGTCGCCGAAATTGGAGTCCCAAATCATATGCCAGTCCACTACCCAAGAGCTGTGCACCCGGTGGCGGGTTTTGGGGGTCAGGCAATAGAAGCGAAAGCCCTCTTTCCAGAGCGGATTGACTGTTTTTTTAACCTCCGCCCAGGACATCTTTACGTTGCGCAGCTGGCGGGCTTCGGCGGAGGCATCGGCCAACGTAAAGCCGAGCCTATCGGGCCGCAGAGCCGGATGCGTACCGATAATCACGTTGGGGAGGTAGGGGGTAGCTTCCACCGGCTCGCGGTGAACGATTAAGTTTTCGCCGTAGGTGATAAACTCCTCCTCGTCCCGGTAAAACTCCATACGCCCGGTTTTGTTATAGAACGGCTTGCTTTCGTTGATTTGCTCCCAAGCCGGAATGCGGGGGGTGGTGCGGAACTGCATCAGCCAACCCTTATCCGACTTCAAGAGCTCGTCGGCTTTATATCCCCGCGTGGTAATGGAGGCATCGAGCACCCGCTGGATGTAAACTTCAGTTTTTTCTTCCAACATGAACTTGAAATAATCGCGCAAGCGGGCCTCTCCGGTAAGCTCCGCCAGTTTGGCCGCGACCAAAGCCACCACCTCGCCGTCCATTTTGGTGTCGAAAAGCGGCGTCCGCCCGCTTTTCCATATCTGCAGAAAGGGATTGCTGCAGGAGGCGGTCAGGTCCGGCTGGGTCATCTCCAGCCAGGAGTGCACCGGAAAAACCACGTCAGCATACTCGCAGGAGCCGGTCCACTCCCACTCGTTATAGACAATCATCTCGATTTTGGGGTCGATATTGGCAATCATCTGGTAGTGCCACTTGGCATTGTTCAATAAATTCACGTTGGCAGCCCAGATGACTTTGGTGGGAGTGGGCATATGGGTCTTGCCGGTGAAGCATCTGCCGTTGGCCAGAAGCGGACGGTCACCATAGTTCCAGTAGGCGACGTTTTCCGGCTTCCAGTATTTTTTCCGCTTAATCTGCTCCCCATCGATGGCAGGATCGAGATTGAGATTAAACGGGTCCTCGTCTATGTAGGCCGGAACGCCAGGGAAGACTGCCGTTTTGTAATTGCCGGCCCAGTGGCCGATGTTGCCGCCCGGTTTGCCAATGTTGCCGGTCAAGGCCATCGGCAAAAAGACCGCCCGGGTGGTCAGGTCGCAGTGGAAATAATGATTAACCCCTTCGCCGGTATGCAGCATCACCGGCTTGATGGTCGCCCAATCATGTGCCAGACGCGAGATCAACTCCTTTGGAGCGCTGGTAATATCAGCCGTAGTGTCCAGGTCATACTCGGCGCAGAGTTCCTTGTAGAGTTGGAAAGCCGGCTTAGCTTCCACTTTTTTTCCATCCGCAAGGGTGATTTGATAAGAACCTTCCAGCGCGGCTTGTAGACCGGTTTGAACAAAATGTTCCCCGACTTGCTCGCGGTGAATGGTAACCGGTTTTCCAGTCTTTTCGTCCCAAGCAACGAAATCCCCCCACTTTTCGCGTCTTTCCGGCGATATTTTTTGCACCTGCGAGCTGTAGCCGTTCAAGGCCGCATTCTTGTAGTTCACAAATACTTCGTGGGCCCGCAAAAGCTTCAGGTTGTCCATCCGTACGAGAAGTGGAAGGTCGGTGAATTTACGAACAAAGTCAGCATCGTAGAGTTTTTCTTCCATCAGAATCTTTGAAATACCCAGGAGCAAGGCGGTGTCTGTCCCAGGCCGAATGGGAAGCCAGTAATCCGATTTGGAGGAGGCTGGGCTGTACTCCGGACTTATGTTGACGATTTTTCCACCCCGCTCCATCAGTTCCACCCACCAATGGGCCTCCGGCATTTTGTTCTCGACCATATTCTTTCCCAGAAAAATCATCAAACGGGCATTGCGGAAGTCGTTAATATCTGGATCGAAGCACTGAATGCCGGTCACCATCGGATGGCCGGGAGGCAGGTCGCCGTGCCAGTCAAAGTTGGTCCAGCCGCGGCCACCGTAGGCCTTGTCCGGTCCCACGTTGCGGGCTTTGGCGTCCACCAAAGCCAGCGCATTTGCCATCCGGTACAAAGCGCCAATGCGAGTAATGCCCAAAAGCCACATTCCGGCCCGCAGCTTTGCCGTTTGAGCGCCGCTTTCATGCATCGCTTCCAGCATCTCTTCTGGATAGCCCTGCCGGGATAGCAATTGATGTCCCTCTTTGCCGCCATATTTTTTAACGATGTGGGCAAGCCCCTTGGCTACCAGTTCGGCGGCCTCGTCCCAGGAGACCTTCACCCAGCTGTCTGTTCCCCGCTGAAAGTATCGGGCCGGGGGCAGGCCGTTGGGCTCCTGCGGAAAACCCGCCTCCACCCATTCTTTGAATCCCTTCCGAACCACCGGAAACTTTACCCGGTAGGGACCGTACATACGGCGGTGGACGGTGTAACCTTTTAGACAGCCGCGCGGGTTCCAGATGGGCGTGGCCTTGTTTCCATACTGGTCTTCGTAGCTGGAGACGTCGTAAGCCTGCTCAATGCGCACGACCACCTCGTTGCGCACGTAGGCCCGCAACCGGCAGGCATGGGTGTCGTTTGGGTTGCAGATAAAAGTAAAACTCCGATCGTAGCGGTACTGGTCGCGGTAAACCTTTTCCCAATCACGCGCCGGATAGAAGGCCAAGGGATTGTCAATGCCCTGAACGGTTTCCAAAAACTTCAGCTTGGGCATTCCTCCCGCCAGGGCATAAGCAGTGAAACCGCCAAAACGTAAAAAGTCCCGCCTGGAAAATCCCATACGCTACCTCCTCTCCAAAATGAGCCGATACCAGTTACTGACCGCTTTTTGCGCCGCCCGGTCCGCCGATGAACCGTCCCACACCGCCACGGCAAAGGGAACGCTGTATCCTGACGTAAAGCCGGCATCGCGTTCATCCTTCGATTCCAGGGAACGGACAAAGACCACCTTCCATTTTCCCTCCTGCCAAATGCCACGACCGGAAACATTTTGCGACGATTTTTCCTGTGCGGATACGGTCCCAAACCCGCCTGCGTTCAGGTCTTCAATGGGAGTGGGCGGGCTAAAATCGGAAAACGGGTTCCCCGCCGCCTGTCCGGTCAAAAAAGCCGGCTCCTGAAACTCCCCGCTCTGGAAAAAGTAGAAGTCGTAATCGCTGTTTTTGTATTGGGAGGCCACGTGCCGGGCGGCGGGCGCTTTGACTTGCCAGTCCGCCTTCCAGTGCCAGATGTTGACCGGCGCAATTGAATCTCCCATTCCGAGAAAAACTTCCACCGTATCCAGGGCAAACTGCAGCGCCGCGCCATCCCGAAATTGGGAAATCTTGAAGCCGGAATTGTCGGCCTTGGGATCGTCCCATTCCAGAAGAAAGGCAATTTGTCGGTCGTTGTAAGCGGCCCGCACTTTGGCCGTGCGCAGAGCGCCGGTTTTCATCCACAAATCGTTCAAGGGGAGTCCCACCGCCGCAATTTTGCTCCAGAGGGGAGCGGCCGGATTGTCGGACGGAATTTCGGTTTCCACCCGCCGGGCGGTGACCAAGCCGTCCTTTGGCAACGGCGCGGCGGCCGTCTTGGCCCGCAGCGATTGAACGTACTGCACCAGTTTCCAGCGGTTGGCGTCGCCAATCGTGCCGGTGGCGTAGGAGGGCATCGGACTGCCGTCCATTCCGGTGGTGAAGCGCAGGTACAGGTCTTTATTGCTGGTCCCCCCTTTATAATCTCCCCGGGTGAAATCCCGCACGGGTGCGGTGTAGCCCCACATATCTTTCAAACCCTCCGCCGAAGGGCCATCCCCTTTTCCGCCGGTGCCGTGACATTTGAAGCACTCCAGCTTTTCGTACCAGATTTTGCCTTCCGCCAGCGAAGCGGCCGTTACCGAGGGTTCCTTGACGACGCGAACCGGTATTCCCGGTATCCAGCGCATCGTGTCGGTTTCAAAAAGCCGGTTGCGCTCAGCGACGTAGAACTGCTTGATGTATTCGACCAAGTCCTTGCGCTCATCGGCCGACAAAAAGAAAAAGGAGGGCATTCCCGAACCGGGCATCCCTCGCACAAGGACGGAAAGCAGGTCTTCGTCCGTCGGCAAGCTTCCCGTGGGAGTGGAACGGAGCTTGAAGATTCCGCGACTGAAATCGCGCGGCTTGGGCAGAAGATAAATCGCCGCCGCGCCATCCCCCCGGCCTTCCGGCCCGTGGCAGGCGGCGCAGAACTGCTCGTAAAGCTTTTTTCCAACCAAGTTTTTACTCTCAGGGCTGGCAGAGGAATGACTAAAAGTGGCCAAAGCAAAAAACCCCACTAGGACAAGCTGCAGAGGAGCTAATAGGTAAGGAGAGCGAGTCGTTGGATTATCGTGGCCATTTTCTATCATAGGTCCTCCTTCCTTCTTCTGTTTGCTCGCTTACTTTTTGGCTGCCGCCGGTTTGGCCGGGAATACCAGGTTCAGCTTGGTCTCTTTGCCCTCCGAAACTGTCACCTCGGAGGAGAGCTTCCCCAATTTTTCATGCCACACTTCCAGCCGGTATTTGCCCGCCGGGATGTCAGCGATTTTAAAAGTTCCATTCGGGCCGGTGACCACTGCATAGGGATGATTGGTCACCCATAACCATCCCGACATCCAGCCGTGAGCATCACAAGCTACCTTGACCAGTTCCGGCACCGCAAACTGACCCAGAACCATTTCCGGCACGGAACCCGGCTGGGCGAGGTTAAAGGGCGGGTTTTTCAGAGACTGGGTATGGACATTGTGCAAAATCCCATCGCTATTATGCACCTTCATCGGTTTGCCGACCGGTACAACCAAAACGTGCGGCTGAAAGCGGCAGCCGTTTTGGTCCAAAACCGGAGCGGGCATGTTAAATAGGGATTTACCCTCTTTGATGTCCGCAAGATGAACCACGGCAAATTGAACGCCGCTGTCGGGTGAGACCACCAGTTCCTCGGAAAGAATGGCACCGTGCTTGCCGCAGACACTCTTGTCGGTCGTCGCCGGAATTTTTTTGGCGAGTAGCGGGCTGCCGCCATAGCTGATCTTTCCAGTTATCCAGCCGCCATCGCTGACGGGAATGGCATCGTAGCCGGCCCAAAGCGTGGTTGTAACCAAAAAGAACCATAGCAGGACAACCACCTTCAATGCTTTTGAAACCTGCTTCATTGTTTCCTCCTTTTTTGTAAGTTTCTGCTCAAACTTCGCTACCCATTTGTGAAACCTTTCACAAAACTTCTTAATCCCTTCCGTTTTCGGAGGCGGTGCGCGAGGCCTTCCGCCACAAGTTTCGTTTATACAGTTCTCGGAGAACCCTCTTTGACTTGGCTCCTTCTGTTGTAATTCCAACTCCAGAGATACAGAAGGCCGATGACAAGTAGGGGAACAAAGATGCCCCAGTTCCAGACTCCGCGCGCCCAGGCCGGAACGCTGTAGAGTACAGACAGTACAATGAAAAGAATTCCTCCAATCCACGGGCGGCGCCAGGAAAGAACTACAATCAGCAGGAGCACAAAAGTGGGTACCAAATGTAGCAGAAAGGCCATAATCCCTTCATCAATGGCATCCAGCGCGAATATTCCCAAGTAAAGAGCAGCCAATATCCCGAGAATTCTGGGACACCCTATCAGCAGTCGGCCAGATAAATTAGTCATGATGGCCCCTCCTTTTTGTAAGAATCGTTGCCCAGTCCGAGATGCGGGTAGAAGAAAGAATTCTGACCGCCCTGTCCTGCAACTTCACGAGCTGCGGATGGACAAGGCAGACCTGATCGCCCGGACAGCGCTTGTGACCGTCCATCAGGCAAACCGAGCGATCAAAAGGGCCGTCGTACGCTTCAACCACATCCAGAAGACTGATCTGGGATGCGGCACGGTCAATCGAATACCCTCGTTGCACGCCGCGGTGGGAACGGAGCAGGCCCGCGCGGCTCAACACCTGCAGTATTTTGGCAAGAAAAAGGGGCCGGATTTTGATCTGCCTTCCTATCTCCTTCCGGGAAAAAACCGTCCCCTGGGGTTTCTGCGAAAGGTGAGCTATAATTCCTATCGCATACTGGCATCCATAGCTTAGTGGCAACAGATGTATCACCGTATTTTCTCTTTTGCGACTCAGCAGAGTCCGTCACTCTGCTGGCTCTGCTCATAACTAAAACGCTTATGCACCGCGTGTCAAGTGTTTTCTTGGCAGGTTAATAGATTTTTTTGGATTACCGACCGGAATAGTCGGGGAATTCGTGCTTACTTGTTTTATGAATAAAGAAAGTTCTCTTTCAATAGATCCAAACCTCTAAACTGTATCCAAAGGTTGCGGCTGGACCTGCTACGACTTCTGCTACGGCTCGACCCCTCTATCACATCGCACTATATCGCACTCCATCGCACTGAATCCAACAAGTTGGAAACCGGATGTATCGCTGTAACCTTTTGTTTTCGAATGAATAACCGGTTAAGGTCTTGTGATTCAACGGGCCGGGACGAATGGGCTTGGCAACATTATTTCGGTTTACAAAACCGCTGCTCTACCCCTGAGCTATGCCAGCGCTCCGGGCTGAACTTATCTCAAAACCCCCCGCTTCGCAAGCCGCTCCGGCCCCGCCCGGCCCGGCGGCTCTGTATTGACTTCGCCGAATTTTCTTCTACATTGGAGTGAGTGGACTCACTTGGTACACATGGGGCCGCGCCCGTCCGGAACGGTTGGACGGCACGCCCCGGGGATGTCCCGGATGATTGAAATCAGAATACATGGCAGAGGCGGCCAGGGCGGAGTAACGCTGTCAAAAATTCTGGCACAAGCGCGCCACATGGAGGGGAAATCGGTGCAGGCCTTTGGGGTGTATGCCGCCGAGCGATCCGGCGCCCCGCTCCAGGCTTTCCTCCGATACGATGACCGCCCCATAGCCAATCGAAACCTCATTTACGAACCCGATCATATTATTGTTCTGGATCCGACGCTGGTTTCGCCCACGATAGTTGCCGGACTCAAACCCCGGGCGTTTATCCTGATCAATTCGCCGGAAGGGCCGCAGGCGTTCGCCCGGCAGGAAGCACTTGCTCCATACCGGATCGCAACCATTGACGCCACGTCAATTGCCCGCGCCCATAAACTGGGGACTCGCAGTCTGCCTATCGTCAACTCGGCCCTGGCCGGTGCGGCTGAGCGATTGCTGGAAATGCCTATTGACTCTCTTCTTGAGGCCTTGCGCGAGATGGGGTTCAGCGGGCAGAATGCCAAGGCCGCGCGCGAAGCGTATGACTCCGTTCGAGTTTTGGAATCGAGGGGCGCCCTCTCTCGCAATCAGAAAGTCACCGTGCCCACGGTCTTGATTCCGGGCCTTATTGCCGGGAATACCGGTGCTCCTCCGACTATCCGAACCGGCCAGTGGGCCAGCGAGCAACCGGTGCGGCAAGATTCCGTACCGCCCTGTAATTTCAGTTGCCCGGCCGGGAACAACGTCCAGGGATTCCTGGATGCCTTGGCCAAGGATGACATTGACCGCGCCTTGTCGGTTCTGCTGCAGACGACCCCTTTCCCATCGGTGTGCGGGCGGGTTTGCCCCGGTTTTTGCATGCAGGCATGCAACCGTGCCAGCTTCGATGAACCCGTTAATGTGCGCGCGCTGGAGCGGTTTGCAGGAGATAATGGCCGGGTTACCCTCACCTGTCAGGACAAGCGGCCGCAAGCGGTGGCGGTGGTGGGGTCTGGTCCGGCCGGTCTGTCAGGAGCCTATCATCTGGCTCTTTTGGGCTACCGGGTGACGGTGTTTGAAAGCGATTCCGAACTCGGCGGTCTTTTGCGAACGGGAATACCCTCGTATCGACTTCCCCGAGAAACTTTGGATAGGGACATCGGCCGTATTCTTGCCCTGGGCGTTCAAGTCGTCACCAATCATCCGGTCGATCGGGCCAAGCTCGAGCAATTGCGAAAGTTATATGATGCCGTTCTGGTGGCGACGGGGTTGCAGAAGCCGACGAATGTCGACCTGGCCCCGGACGACGGAACCGTAATACAGGCCTTGGATTTCTTGAACAAAGCCCGCAAGGGTGAAATTGACACCTTGGATGGACATGTGGTTGTTGTGGGTGGCGGCAATACCGCCATCGACTCGGCCCGTTCGGCCTGGCGTCTCGGAGCCAAGAGCGTCACCGTTGTTTATCGGCGCACGCGAGCGGAAATGCCCGCCATCTCCGAAGAAGTGGATGAAGCCATCGACGAGGGAATCTCCTTTGAATTCTTACTTTCGCCGGTGAAGCTTCAATTGCGCAGCGGTTCACATGTACTGGTTTGCCAGCGGATGGAATTGGGACCGCCTGATCCAGACGGACGCCGAAAACCGGTGCCTGTTCCTGGAGAAGTGATCGAGATTGCGTGCGACCGGGTGCTCCTGGCCTTGGGTCAATATGCCGACCTCTCCCTTCTGCCGGACGGAACCAAGCTGGCCGGCGAGCACCGGCCTGCACCGGTTGGCCACGCCATTGTTACCGCCGGCGATCTACTGACCAACGAAGGAACCGTAACCGCGGCCATAGGCTGCGGCCGCGAGATGGCGCTCCGCCTGCACGAAGAATGGACGGGTCAACCGAACTTGCCGCCCAAAGCGAGCCCCGAAGAAGTCATCCAGGCCGACCGGATCCGATTCCACCTTTTCACTCATTCCATGAAAAATCGGGAACATGCAACTCCCGTGGATGAACGTCGGCACACCTTTACGGAAGTGCACCGGGGCCTGGACAGCTACGAAGAAGCGCGTCGATGTCTGAGCTGTGGAGTTTGCAATGCCTGCGACCTCTGTCTTAGTGCTTGTCCGGACGGGGTGTTGCTACGAGTGAATGGAGAACTGGTGTTTGATTATGACTATTGCAAAGGATGCGGCGTGTGCGTGTCCGAATGTCCGCGCGCCGTCATCTACATGAAAACGGTTGGACAGGAGTAACCCGGATGTCAATAAAAGTAGTCACGGGGAATCATGCGGCCGGCCATGCGTTAAGCGCCGCCGGTGAAGCAAACCGCCACGCACGGGGAGTCGTCTGTGGAATCTACCCGATTACACCGCAAACTGAAATCGTTGAACACGTGGCAAATTTCCACTTTACCAAGGGGCATGTGGTCGCGGTCGAGAGTGAACACAGTGCCATGGGCGTTTGCATTGGCGCCTCGCTGAACGGAGCGCGCTCGTTTACCGCCAGTTCTTCCAACGGCCTGGCCTATATGGCGGAGAATATCCTGGTGGCTGGTTTCTATCGACTGCCCATACTGATGGTGGCCGTCAATCGAACGCTCGGGCCGCCGTGGAACATTTGGGCCGACCAGGGGGATACGCTTATGTTCCGGGATGCCGCCTGGATTCAGCTCTACTGCGAAGACAATCAGGAAGTGGTCGATTCCATTCTCTTGGGTTTCCGGCTGGCTGAAGATAAAAGGGTATTGCTGCCGGTGATGGTCAATCTGGACGCTTTCATTATTTCGCATACATCGATGGAAACCGACTTGCCCAGTCAGGAATTGGTTGATTCGTTCCTCCCGCATTTAGAATTGCCCCATCGAATTGATGTCCACCGTCCGGCAACGATTGGAGGTTTGAATTGGCCGCTTGAGACCGCCTCCTCGCGCGTGGAAATCGACCAGGCCATGCGCAGAGTCCCCGGCATTTTTGAAGAGCATTGCCGCACCTTCGAACGGCAATTCGGCCGGCCGGTTCACGGCGCCTTGGAAGCGTACTCCACCGACGATGCCGAGTTGATACTGGTCGCATCGGGGAGCATCGCTACCACCGCCCGGAAAGTCGTGCAGCAACGTCGTGCCGCCGGGGAGAAGATAGGCCTCATTAAGATCAAGATGTTTCGCCCCTTTCCCGATTCGGAATTGAGGCGAATCGCCCAACGAACGTCAAAGATAGGCGTCCTTGACCGTAACTATTCAGCCGGAACCGGCGGAATATTCTGGCAGGAAATCCGGGCCTCGCTTCAGGGAAGACCGGACACTCTTATACAAAATTACTTAACGGGCTTGGGAGGAATGGACGTTACCCCGCAAATAATTTCCGAGGTTATTGACGACCTTCGCGGAAGATCCGAAATGGGGCCCCCGGTCTGGAAAGGAGTGGCGGTATGACAACGCATCCGGAGTACCTGCTTCGTCCGGGAAACACCAATTGCGGCGGCTGCGGGATGAGCAGCGCTTTGACGATGCTGGGACGCGTGCTGGCCGACCAGCCCAGTATGATGGTTATTCCCGCCTGCTGCGGCATCGTTACGGCCGGTGCGTATCCCACCACCAGTTATGGAGTGCCTGTTATAGCCGCTACATTTGCGTCCGCGCCGGCCTTTGCCAGCGGCGTAGTTGCGGCCGCCCGCATGAATGGAGACCCGATGAAGGTCATTTGCTGGGCCGGTGACGGCGGCACCTACGACATCGGCCTGGCCACGCTGTCGGCGGCCGCGGAGCGGAATGAAGATGTTCTTTATTTCTGCTACGATAACGAAATCTATGGGAATACCGGTGGACAGAGAAGTTCGGCCACGCCGCTTTATGCCAGAACCGCTACGACGCCGGCCGGCAAAACGGAACCGAAAAAAGAACTTGTTGAGATTATGGCCGCGCATCGCATTCCCTATGCCGCCACCCTTTCCATCGCACACAAGGAGGATTTCGAAAACAAAATACGTACGGCTCTGGGCATCACCGGGTTTCGTTTTCTGCTAATACACGCCCCCTGTCCCACCGGTTGGAAATCGGAGCCGGCGGAATCGATACAACTGGTGCGCCTGGCCGTACAATCGGGTCTGTTTCCACTGTATGAAGTTTTCAACGGGCTTGAATATCGCCTGACCTTGGAACCGGACTGGTCGGACCCCAGTCCCTACTTCGAAAAGCAACGCCGTTTTGATGGTTACCGGATCGATGTTGCACAAGTCGCACAACAAGCACGGAAACAATACGAGCGGCTGCGCAGTCTGGCCGGTTTGACGGCAGGCAAATAACTCCTTTTGCAATTCGTCGATTTCCCATCAGATCAGTATGGCTTCCCGCCATCTGCGAACCGAATTAATTAAATAGATACGCCGAGCAAGATTCAGCATTTTACAGGTAATCACCCGTTCTTGAATTTTCTTTTCATCGAGCAGCCAGGCCCGGAAGATGCCCGGCAAGAGTCCGCAGGATACTGGCGGCGTTAATAATTCTCCATCCAGCTGAACAACGATATTGGCGATACCCGTTTCTGTGATCTCTCCCCGCTCGTTCCACAAAAGAACCTCGTCACAATCAGAACAGCCGCTCTGTGCAGCCTCATAAATTGTCCGGTGGGTGGTTTTGTGAAAGAGGAGCGAATTTTTGGAATCGATTGGTGTGGTCGCCAGTTTTAACTGAATCGGCACGACGTTTTTTTGGCCTGCCAGGGAACTTGCTTCACAGGAAATCGCTCCGTCCCGCGCTACCAGCAGCCGCACGCGATGCTGATTCTTCGGTAATGTAGCGGCCAAAGCCATAAGCTTTTCCCGAATCTTGCCCATCTTTGCCGGAAAACCAAAATAAGAGGCCGAGTCACGCAACCGCTGGAGGTGACGAGCAAGCAGAAAGTATCCGGCCCCGGGCATCCAAAGGAGGGTTTCAAGAAGGGAGAAATCCGGTCGCTTGTCCGCCAGCACCCGCGCCTTCAGCCGGCATTCCGCGTATTCGCTTTGGCAGTCAGAGTCCCATACAATCCCACTGCCGACGCCGTAGGTGGCTCGGCCTTTCAGTCGGTCAACCAGCACGGTACGGATGGCGACGTTGAACTGCGCCCTTCTGCCGGGAGCCAAAAAGCCGATAGAACCCGTGTAGATAGCGCGCGGCGTTTTTTCCAAGTTGGCGAGGATTTCCATCGTGCTCACTTTGGGTGCGCCGGTGATGGAGGCGGAGGGAAAAAGAGCGGTCATAATGTCGCAAAAAGAAGCATCCGTTTCGGCTGTGACCGTGGAGGTCATCTGCCAGAGCGTTAGATATCGTTCCGCCTTAAAAGCGTGAGAAACCTGAACGCTACCTGCCCGGGCAATCCGTCCCAAGTCGTTACGCACCATATCCACAATCATAGCGTTTTCAGCGCGCTCCTTTTCAGAACGACATAGTTCTTGAGCGCGAACCTTGTCCTCCGCCAGAAAACGGCCGCGTGGCGCCGTTCCCTTCATCGGCCGGGTGGATAAACACCGATCTTCCAGTCGAAAAAAAAGTTCAGGGGATACGGAGCAGACGACATACCGCCCCGTGTCGATGAAAGCGGCATAGTCTACCGGCTGGGCCCCTAAGAGTGCTTGGAAAAATCCCCAAGGGCTGCCCGTAAATGCCGCCGACAGACGCAGTGCAAAATTGACCTGGTAAGTATCGCCGCTGGCGAGACGAGTTCGGATGACTTCAATAGCCCGATCGTAAGCATTGCGGCTAATGGATGGCTTCCAAGGACCTATAAAATACCGCAAGTTAGTCGAAATTGGAGGAGCCGGATGGAGCGTAACATTCCGGTATATTCCAAACCAGAGTAATGGAAAGCCCCTCGAATGCCGCACCTTGAGCGCTTGGTCAAAGGCCGGGGCCGCCTCGTAGCTCAAGAATCCTGCAGCGTAAAGTCCGTCGTCGGCAACGAGGGCTTCGATCCGACACAGATCGGAAAGAACCTCCTCCAGTTGAAAAGCAACGATGACCTGAACCGGGTTTCGGAACCAGAGCCATTTATTTGCTTTGGCGTCCTTAAGGACCATCTGATTGGTCACATGTGGGACGTTTCCCTCGGACGGGCTCTCCCCTCCTTAATCACGCGCAAAGTTTTGGTCAGGATGTCTTGGCCAGCGCAATCCCCTGCGGCGCGGCACCCTCTTCCCCGCCGGTGGAACCGTCCGCCTCTCCCGGCATCCAGGGCGGCAAAAGCTTGGTCAAAACGTAGAGAATGATAAACGGCAAAATAAGCAGCGCCGCCGCCACCAAGAGTCCTTCCGGCCCCAAAAGTTCCAGCTTGTAGACGGTGAGCCCGCGCAGGCTTTTGGAAAAAAGCTGCCCGCCGATGACCACGTTCCAGCGGGTGCTGAAAATCCCCACCTGCACCAAAATGGCGGCGATGAAATACAGAATCCGCCGCATTTCGGCGTGCACGGCCCGCGTCCGCACCAAAACAATGGACAAAGCCGGGATGATGGTGCCGATGGTAATCTGGGTGATGATCAAGCTGATGAAAAGCCGGCTGGAAATCATTTCGGACAAAATGTTGATGGACTCCTCCGACTCGTATAACCGGTGGATGAAATCCAGAAGCTCCAGCGAGAAATCGACGATGATGGCATAGAGCAGAAGCTCCGCCAGCTTGTCCAGACAGGCCATGTTGATGCTCTTCCAGCGGAAAAGGGTGGTTACCATGTAGACAAGCATGACCAGGGCGATGCCGGAGACGATGGCCGAAAAGAGGAACACAATGGGCATGAGTACGCTGCTCCACCAGGGATTGGCCTTCACCGAGCCGAAGATGAAGCCGACATAGCCGTGCAGAAGGAAGGCCGATGGGATCCCGATGATGGTTATGAACTTTCCTATTTTGTGGTCGAATTTCACCGCCCGCTCCGAAATATCCTTCGCCCCGAGCGTCAAAATGCTGTAAATGTATTTCACCAGCCCGTGTTTTTGCTGCGACCAAAGGACGATGTCTTTCCGATAGTCGAACCAGATTTCCAATAGAAGAACTACGGCCAAGTACCAAGCATAGACAAAGCCGAACATGGCCATCGCCGAGGAGGTGTGCGGAGTTAAAAACATCTCCAAGGCCCGCTCCGGCCGGCCCAAGTGGGCCAGAAGGGGCAAAGGCGCAACTATCATAAAAGAAAGGGCGGTCAAAAGCGAAAGCCTGTAGACCGGCTGCAGCACCTGCACCTTGAACACCCGCTCCAGCGAAGCGAGAATGAAAGCCCCCGCCACCAACCCCGTCAGATAGGGATAGACGACAATGAGGATGCTCCAATGCAGCTCATACTCGTTTGGATAGACGAAACCGGAAATGCCTCCAGAGTGGTCCGGCAGGGTTTGCAAAATACTTGCCATCATTTTACGTCTCCATCCAGACCGCCGTAATACACCTTGGGCTTGGTGTTCATCCAGGGTTTCAAAACCGAAATCTTCATAAAATGAAAGAATCTTCTTAGCGGGCTGGAGCTGACCTTCAAATCGCCGAAAACCCGCGCCTGTGTTGGGCAGACCTCAACGCAGGCGGGGAGCAGCCCCTTGGTGATGCGGTGGTAGCAGAAGGTACACTTGCCGGCCACCTTCAACACCGGGTGGAGATAGCGAGCGCCGTAGGGGCAGGCCTGGATGCAGTAGCGGCAGCCGACGCAGTAGGTCTCATCCACCAAAACCACGCCGTCCGGGCTGACGTAGGTGGCGCCGACCGGACAGACCTGCACGCAGGGGGGATTTTCGCAATGGTTGCAAAGCTTGGGGACGAAAAAGGTGCGATCGATTTGCAAAGTCGGGTCCAATTCGGGGAACCCGTTCATCCCGCCGTTCGGGCTGTCCACAAAGCTTTCGCCGTCCTCGGTGATAACGTAGCGTTCCACCCAGGTGCGGAAGTGGGCGTCGTCCATGGGGACGTTGTTTTCCTTCTTGCAGGCCTCCACGCACCGCCCGCAGCCGATGCATTTCTCGATGTCGATCGCCATGGCGTATTTGTGCTCGGCCGGGTTGTAGGCGGCATCCGTCTCCTGCCCCCAGACCTTCACCTGCTTCAGTCCCACCAAGGCGCCGGTCAAGAGCGTGACTTTGCGGGTGATGGCGTCAAGAAATTCCCGGCGCAGCATGTTGGGCATCTTGGACATCGCTATTTTCCCTCCGGGTTATGGGGGTAATGGCACTCCCAGCACAAATTACGCTTGGTGTGGGCTTCGATTTCGACTCTTGGAATCTCACTGGAAACGGTTGCGTTTTTGTCGTGGCAGGCCGCGCAGGTCTTGCTGTCGGTCGGTTTTTCGGCGTGGATGCGGCGCGGATTGGCCTTGTGCCCCGCCGGCACGTTGTGGCACTGCGTGCAGGGCAAATTGGTATGTTCGGAGACCAGCTTTTGATTGGCGATGCTCCGGTGGCAGGCGCTGCATTCCTCCGGCGTATGAGGCGGCCGGGGGTCGTGGGGATCGTGGCAGGTCATGCAGGGCTTGCCGGGGTTGTGCTGGTCTTTCAAAATCTGCGGAAAGCCGGTCGGCCGGGAGGGATTGTAATTGTGGCAGACCGGGCAGAAATCCCGCCCCTTCGGCCTGAAGGGGAGACTTTCATCGGGGGCTTCCACGTGGCTGGCGGAAGGGCCGTGGCAGGCCTCGCAGGGGACTTTGCGGTGGAAAGAGGCGGCCTTTTTCTCCTTTATTTCCGGATGGCAGTCCATGCAGACCTCCGCCCCGGCATATTTGATTTTGATTTCAGAGGCTTCCTTTAACGCGTCGGCCCGGTAAAAGCCCAGCTCGCCGAAGGAGGCCGGGACAAACAGCTGCCGGGCGGCAATGAAGGCCGCAATTCCCAAGGCAAATAGGATAAAAAGCGGAATCAGTTGTTTGGGAATGTTGGACATATTCTTGTGCTAAACGGCCAAGCCGCTCCAGGAATGTTTATGGGCATCTCTTTTTACAAATGGACTCACGTTCTCCATTGAGTCCATCGGTAATCTATTAATAGCATCGACAGTCTGTCAAGCTTTTTTTACGACTTTTTTCGGGTTTTTTAATATCCGACCAATCCGGTCGGCATTGAAGCGGGTGGTGAGTGGCGTGGTCGAGTACAATAATTTCGTTCCAAGGGCAGCCGGCAAAATGCTTCGCGAATGTGCTGGGAGTAACTCCCGGCACAACAAGATGACCCCACCTTGATCCTCCTCTACCAGGGGAGGAGTTTTGCCGCCGTCTCCCGTGGTGCTTTCAGCGGCGGTGCGGGTTGGATCTCTTTTTAGTTTTTCGAGGTGCGGCGACCCGCCGGGCGCGTCCGGGCATTCAAGTGGGGCAGAAGGAAAAGCCGCGGTATTTGTGCCCGCGGGAGCAGGTTTTCCAACCGCCCCGATTCGCTTTCGGCATTACACCCTCCCCCCTACTTTTGGCAGCCAGCGGCGCACTTGGCGGCAATACGCCTCATATTCTTCGCCGAAACTTCGGCGCAATGCCGGCTCCTCATAGAAAACCACGAAAAGGTGCATTAATATGAGGAACCCGGCTGTGTAAATCCACAGGGAAACTGACTGGTAGAAGAGCGCCGCCCCGGCCAGCGCCAGCCCCGCGCCGATGTACATCGGATTGCGGACGTATCGATACGGTCCGCTCACCACCAGTTTAAGCGGCGGGTCAAACGGCGCGGGCGTCCCCCTTCCGAGCGTGGCGAAGGCGAGTATGCACCAGAGGGCAATGGCCGCGCCGACGGCGCAGACGAGCATTCCGGCGAATTGAACAAACCCGAACTCTGCGGGTCTCGTCACTCCCGCGGAGGAGAGCAGTTGCGCCGGCAGATAGACCAGAACGAAACCGATAAAAAGCGTTGCAAAGACAACGGTGCGGATTAAAACGGCCATTTCTGCCTCATACGCTCTGGCTCAAAACATAGATGACCCAGGGGGCTACTTTGGTCTCGCTCACCCACGGGTACGGTTCGGATGGTTTGGCGAGCGGTCGGTAGGTCTTAATCGCCTTCAAACCCGCACGCCGGTACAATTCCCGGTAATCCTCATCCGTGCAGAGAATATCCTCCACCGGCCGTTTGTCCTCCACATCCAGCATTAAAATCCGTACCCGCTCGCCGCTTTTGGCCGTCCGGTTCTCGGGAAAATCCTTGGTTGAAAAGGAGGCCCACTCGTGGATATAAATCTCCGGCGAGGAGACCAGGTTCACCATCCGCCCGTCCTTCTTTAACAGACATTTGAGGGATTCGAAAAGGGCGAGTTTCCTTTCCATTGTGGGGATATTGTCAAAGGTGAAGGCAGACAGGATGAGATCATAGGTGTTCACAGCGAGGCCGCTCAAATCACCGTCGGGCACCAAGCAGTAGTCCCCCTGCGGGTCCAGTTCGCGGGCCCGCGCAAGCATGGGGGGCGCGATATCCACGCCTGTGGCATCGAAGCCGAGTTTGCGCAAAAATCGACTGGAGCGCCCGGCGCCGCAGCCGAAGTCCAACGCTTTCTGCCCCCGGACGTGCTCGGCAATGATGGCCGGCAAATCCCGGTAAGCGAGGTAATAAGTGGCGGGGAACTCGAGCGCGGCGTATGCTTTGGCGCGCAATTCATCGTCGTAAACGTTGGAAAATTCGGCGCCCACTATTGCACCTGTCCGGCTACTTATTGGCTATGCTCGGGTTATTCGGCCAGCGCGATTGCGTCCATGGCAACTAGATGCCCCTCCGGCCAGCGCTCCCCCCGGATGGTGGAGCGGGCGGGGGGATGGTCCGTGCCGAAAAACTCGGCGTAGGCCTCGTTCATCTCCTTGAAGTATTTCCAGTCGGAGAGAAACACGGTGACCTTTACGACCCGGTCCAAGCTGCTCCCCCCGGCTTCCACCACAGCTTGAATGTTTTTTATAACCTGGCGGGTTTGCTCCTTGATTCCGCCGGGGACGAGCTGATTGGTTTCCGGGATGAAGGCCCCCTGCCCGGAACAGAAAATAAAGCCGCCCGCATTGGTGCCTTGCGAAAAAGGCCCAACCGATTTCGGCGCCTTGGGACTTTTAATGATTTCGATTTTGCTTCCCATTTTTCCTCCCTTCCAATTATGGTTGTTTGCTCTTGGCATGCCGTGCGAGCCGGAGTTCGAGATGGCGCTTCACGTCCGGCCATTCAGCCAAGAGGATGCTGTACATTACTGAATCCCGCAAGGTGCCGTCCTTGCGAAGGCCGTGGTGGCGGATGACGCCGTCTTTTTTAGCCCCCAGCGCCTCGATGGCCTGCTGGGAGTTATAGTTGAAATTATCCGTGCGCAAGCCAACCACCTTGCAGCCCAATTTGTCAAAGGCATGTGCCAGAAGCAAGAGCTTGCAGGCAGTGTTGACGTGGGTTTTCTGAAAAGATTTGGCGTACCAGGTGTAGCCGATTTCCACCCGGTCGATGGCGGGAACGATATCGTGGTAGCGGGTGCTGCCGATGATTTTGTTGGAAGTCAATTCACGCACCACCCAAGGAAGCATATGGCCGGCTTGCTGACCGGCGAGGGCATCGGCGATGTATTTTTCGGTTTTGGCCGGTTCGGGAATGGCGGTGAACCAGAGTTCCCAGAGTTTGCCGTCGGAGGCGGCGATGACTAAATCATCCTTATGTTCTGGCGTCAAGGGCTCCAGCCGGACGCCGTGCCCTTCGAGCGTGACGGGGGAAAGGGAAATCACGGGAGTAATACGGCTGGCATTCTTCCGGCTTGCATCTATTCCATCCCCCTGAACTGCTCAAAACTCTGACCGCTCGCCAAAAAAATCAGCGAGCCAATGAACAGACCCAAGTTGATGACGATCGCCATACTTACCATCGCCCAGCCGACCAAGGGACGGGAATGCAAACCGTAGCCGATGTTGAAGAAACCCGGCGCGGCAAGGGGCAAATTGGGAAGGCCGAGCGCCAACAGCGTGACGGCCAGCCAGCCGTTGAGTAGGAGCGTCTTTCGAGCGGGCCCTGAGGGGGTGGAAAAAAGCTTGAGGGCGTGAAAAATGAGCCACCAGGAGGGTACGGCCAGGAGGATGCCGATGATATAGAACCTGAGAAGAGAACCTTCCAGCGTCCCCCAGGCAAGCTTTGTGGTCACAGCCAAAAGATGGCCAAAGGCCATGGTTCCGATGGTGACTGCGAAGAAGAGATTCATCGTGGCATAGACCCGGCGCTGTATGGGGAGCTGTTCCTTTCTATGCCGGTAGAGCAGTGCCGATACGGCCAGAAGGGCAAACCCCATGGATGCGGTCAGCCATTTGCTTTCATCTATGATAAGTGCGACAAATTGATCGAGCATTTGCTTCTCGTTACGGTTTGCAAGGAATGTCCCGCCGAACAATTGTTTCCTGACTTTGGCATTACCCGCCGGATATACGTCGGCACATAACCGGTTGTTACAAAAAATTTACAGGCGTTTTTTCCACTTCGTCCCCTGCGGGGTGTCTTCGAGGAGGATGCCCATCGCTTCCAACTCTTTGCGGATTTGGTCGGAGCGGGCGAAATCCTTGGATTTGCGGGCCTCGTTGCGCTGGGCAATCAATTTTTCGACCTGGTCGTCGATGGAGGCCTCCGGTTCTTTCAAGAAACCCAAAACGGTATCCAGCTTTTGCAGAAATTCCAAAATTTTTTCTTTGTCCTTGGCGGAAAGGCCGTAGGTGATGATGAGCCGGTTGGTTTCCCGAACGAAGTCGAACAAAGCGGCCAGAGCTCCGGAGATGTTCAAATCGTCGTCCATCTGCTGCTCGAATTCCTCGCGAGCTTTGTGGATGGCATGGCCGACCTCCACTCCCTCCGGCGCCTCCTTGGCTCCTTTGACGTTTCGCTGGAAATCGTAGAGCCGCTCAAGCGCATTGCGGGCGGCGGTCATCCCCTCAAAGGTAAAATTCAGGGGAAGACGGTAATGGACGGAAATCAGGGCGTAGCGGATGGCGGGCGGGGCAAACCCCTTGGCGAGCAAATCCCGCAAGGTGTAAAAATTCCCCAGCGACTTGGACATCTTTTTCCCCTCGACCAAAAGATGTTCCGAATGCAACCAGTATTTGATCACCGGGTGCCCGGCGAAGGCGTCCGACTGGGCCCGTTCGTTTTCGTGGTGCGGGAAAATATTGTCCACCCCGCCGGTGTGGATGTCGAAGCGATCCCCCAAAAGCTTCATGCTCATCGCGCTGCACTCGATATGCCAGCCGGGGCGGCCTTTGCCCAATGGAGTTTCCCAGAAAACGTCGCCGTCGTTTTCATCCCAGGCCTTCCAGAGGGCAAAATCCCCCACCTCTTCTTTTTCGTAGCTGTCCGCCGCCACCCGCGCGCCAGCCTTCAGCTCGTCCGGCTTGAAATGGGGCAGCGTGCCGTAACCGGGGAAGGCGGAGATTTTGTAGTAGATGGAGCCGCCCGATTCGTAGGCATATCCTTCTTTCATCAATTTCTGGATGATTTCCACCATTTCGTTGATGTAGGCCGTGGCGGCGGGATAATGCTCGGCAAAATCGACGTTCAGGGTCTTCAAATCCTCGAAAAATGCCTTGGCGTAACGGGCGGTGTATTCGGAAAGGGGGATTCCCTCTTTGCGGGAGGCGGTGATGGTGCGGTCATCCACGTCGGTCAAGTTCATCACCTGAACAACGTTAAACCCTTTATACTTCAAGTACCGACGGAGCAAATCCTCGAACAGAAAGGTCCGGAAGTTGCCGATGTGGGCGAAATCGTAGATGGTGGGGCCGCAGGTGTAGAGCTTCACCTTACCCGGCTCGATGGGAGAAAACGCCTCCTTCTTGCGGGTGAAGCTGTTTTGAAAAACCAGCCCCATTACTTGCTGTTGTGCAGACCCGCGACCGTCTTGGCGTCCAGTTTTTTCACCAGCGCCACCATCAGTTTGATTACCGCGTCGTAATCATCCCGCAGCAGCATCGCCTGGTGGGTATGAATGTAGCGGGTAGGGGCACCGAGCGCGATAGTCGGCACCCCGGAATGGGAGACGTGCACCTTGGCGCCATCCGTGGTTCCTTTTTCCATGGCTGCCAGATGATATTTGACTTTTTCCTTTTCGCAGGTCTCGATGGTCAAGTCCAACAATTTTTTGGAAGGAATCATCCCGCCGTCGTAGGCCAAAATAGTGACGCCGCCCCCCATTCGTTCCGATTTGTCCGGTTCCATCCCGGGGGTGTCCTGGGCGATGCCGACATCCAGAATCAAGGCGACGTCCGGCTGGATAGTGTTGGCGGCGGTGCCGGCGCCCCGGCAGCCGACTTCTTCCTGCACGGAGCCGACACCATACAACGTGTTGGGATGCGGAATTTTGGTGAAACGCTGGAGCACTTCAACCACCCCCGCGCAGCCGAAGCGGTTATCCAAGGCCTTGGCCAGATACATCCTTTTATTGGACAAAACGGTGAAGTTGCTGTCCGGCACAATCGGGTCGCCGGGGGTTATGCCAAGCCTCTTAAAACCGTCGCCGCCTTTCACCACGCCGACGTCGATGAACATATCTTTTATTTCCATGACTTTTTTGCGCTCTTCATCCGGCAAAATGTGGGGCGGCTTGGCGCCGGTGACGCCGAGCACGGGGCCTTTTTTGGTGTAGATTTTCATCCGCTGGGAGAGAGCCACATGTCCCCACCAGCCGCCGAGCGGCAAGAAACGGATGTAGCCGTCCTTGGTCACTTCCTTGACCATGAAACCGACCTCATCCATGTGGCCGGCGATCATTACCTTGGGGGAATCCTTTCCTCCCTTCTTTTTGGCAATCAAGCTGCCGAGACGGTCGTAGGAAATCTCCGCCATCGGCTTCAGGTAGCGTTCCATCACCTTCGCCACTTCCTCTTCCTGTCCGGGAACGCCCGGCGCCTCGGTTAAATCCTTCAAAAGCGTTTCGGAAAAATCCACAATTCCTCCTCAAGTCCGTCCGAGCGGACGGGTTTAAATATGCCTTTCCACGACCGGCAAAAGCTCCCTCAAACTTTTGACCGTCGCCATTGGATTCGCTCCCAACGAATAGTCCCGTTTGGGATGGTGTTTCAAAACCGCGCGGATGCCCAATTGCTGGGGGCCCAAAACGTCCTCCCGCATCCGGTCGCCGACAAATATAACCTCTTCCGGCTGGAGCGAAAGGGCCGAAAGGGCCCGGTTGAAGATTTCTGGATGGGGTTTGCGACGGCCGATTTCGGAAGAAAACAGAGTGGTCTGGAAAAACGGGGCCAGGCCGAAGGTGCGCAAATCTTCGAGGTGATATTCAGCCGGAAAGATAGAATTGGAAACCACCGCCAGCGCGAGATTTTTTTCCCGCAGCCATTCCAAAACCCCGACCGCATCGTCGTATTCAGTAATTTGGTTGCGAATCGGCTGATAGAAAACCCGGCCGAGCTGTTCCATATTTAGTCCGTTGCGTTCAAAGCCAGCCCGCAAAAGTCCCAATTCCAGCAGGTGCATGAGCGGTTTCTCCTCGAGCGTCTGGTCGGTCGTTTTCCAGTACTCCGCCAGAACCGAACGAAAGCTTTTTTCAAATTCGGAAAAATCGGGCAACCGATGGTCAGATTGAGAAAGAAATTTATAGAGGGCGGAAATGGAGCGGGTGTCCAGCTCCTCCCAGGAATGATTTTCGAATTCGAGGAGCGTGGAGCCCATATCGAAAAGGACTCCCTTGATTTTTCCGTTAACTTCCGGCATTCCTGCGTTCCATTGCCAAATCGATGATTTTCTGCACCAGTTTTTCAAAGGAAAGCCCCGAGGCGTCCGCCGCCTTGGGAACCAAACTTAAATTAGTCATCCCCGGCAGGGTGTTGACTTCGAGACAGTAGAAAACGCCGTCTTTTCCCATCCGGAAATCGGTGCGGGCAAACCCCTCACAGCCTAAAATTTGAAACGCCTTCAGCCCCAATTCTTGCACCAAGCGGGTTTGGTCATCCGTAAGTTTCGCCGGGCAGATGTATTCGGTCATTCCGGCGGTGTATTTGCAGGTGTAGTCGTAGATTTCGTGCTTGGGGATTATCTCCACAACGGGAAGTGGCGTTTGGCCGAGGACACCGACGGTCAGCTCCCGCCCGGCGATGAACTCCTCCACCATCACCTGATTGGAATACTCGAAGGCCGCCTCGACGGCCCCTTCCAATTCATCTGGTTTGTGAACGACTGTAAGCCCGACAGTGGAGCCGCCGTCGTTTGGCTTGACCACGAAAGGATAGCCGAAGCGCTTCAACTTCCCCTTTTCTTCCGGAGAAAGCTTTGGCTCCTTCAAGGTGAAAAGTTCCCAATCCGGCGTGGGAATCCCCTCCGCTTTGAACAGTTTTTTGGAGGCGTGCTTGTTCATCGCCAAAGCGGAGGCCAGAACGCCGGAGCCGGTGTAGGGCCTTTCCGCCAAATCCAAAAGGGCCTGAATGGTGCCGTCCTCCCCCCGGCCGCCGTGCAGGATGTTGAAAATCACATCCACAGCGGAAAAATCAAACTTTTCCACCGTGCGGATAGCCCCTTTTTGGCGGATGACGACCAAAGATTTTGAATCGGGCGGCAGTTCGTGAACGCCGTCGGCTAAAAATTTCCCCTCCGGGCCGAGCAAGCTCTTCCCCGTAGCCGGGTCTATGGCTAGCAGGGAATGTCCAAGATGGCCGACTGCCTCCGCCACCGCCCGGCCGGAAGCGAGCGAGACCTCCCGCTCCGGCGAATCACCGCCGGCTAAAACGAGAACCCTAAGTTTTTTTGGCACTCCGCTTTCTCCTCCAGAACCGCAAAACCCACAATATAAGCGCCACCACGAGGGCGGCCAAGACCAGCCGGTTGTAGAGCCCGAACCAGTGATACAGCCCCTCCCAATTGTTTTCGACCAAACGGGCCAAGGAAATTAGAATTCCGTTCCAGATTAAAACCGAGAGCAGACCAAAAAAGAGGATCTTTTTCCACGAAACCCCGGCGATGCCAGCGGCCAAGGCCACCCCGGAACGAATGCCGGCCAGAAAGCGGCCGAAGATGATTACGGATGCTCCCCAGCGCTCAAACCAGCTCTCGAAGCGGACAAACTGCTCGTGGGAAAGCCAGCTCCCCTCTTTTTTCATCAAAAGCTTCCGCCCCTTGGCACGCCCGAGCCAGAACAAAATCAAAAGCCCCGCCCAGCTTCCGGCCGTTGTGCTGATGAAAACCAAAGGCCAGTTTAGACGGCCGGAGGAGGCCAGATACCCGCCGGCGAAAATGACCGCATCACCGGGATAGGGCGGGAAAATGTTTTCCACGATGGCGGAAATGAAAAGGAAGCTGTAAATCCAGAAAGCGCCGTGGGCGGTGGCCCAGTTGAAAAAGGAATTGACCTGTCCCCAGACGGGGTCCATCAATACTGGCCGAGGGCGACCGCCATGGCGGCGATTCCCTCCCGGCGGCCGAGCGCCCCAAGCGTTTCCGGCGTGGTGGCCTTGACCGAAACCCGCTCCGGCGGGAGTCGCAGGGCGGCGGCGATTTGGGCCTTCATCCGCATCCGATACGGGGCGATTTTCGGCTCCTGGGCGATGATCGTGGAGTCGATGTGCATAATTTTCCCTTTTTTCTTTTCCACTGCAACCCGGACCCAGTCCAGAAGCAGAAGGGAGGAGATGTTTTTCCATTTCGGTTGGGAGGGGGGAAAATGCTCGCCGATATCGCCGAGGCCGAAGGCGCCCAAGCAGGCATCTGCCACGGCGTGGCAAAGCACATCGGCGTCCGAGTGGCCGTAAAGCCCGCCTACGTTGGAGGGGATTTCGACTCCACCCAAAACGAGGCGGCGGCCTTTGACCAGCCGGTGGACGTCGTACCCCAGTCCGACCACCCAGCGGAGCTTCAGCGCTTTGGCTGAAGAAGATGAGCTAACTGAAGATCGGCGGGGCTTGTTATTTTTAGATTTTTTCCGTCGCTCGGGCATATCGCAACCCTCCTTCCCAAAGCCTCTACTAAAGCAGAATCGTCCGAAAAAGTAAAGCCCTTTTTTTGCGCCTCGCGGTGCGCTTCCACCAGAATCTCTTTTTTGAATCCTTGCGGGGTTTCCGCCAGAAAGATAGTTCGGCGGTCGAGCGTTTCGGCGATATGGTCGGAGGCAACCAGCTTGACCGTATCGGTGGCGGGAGAAGCGAGTATAACAGCGTCCTCCGTTTTAAGCATCTCGACAAGTTCCGCGACTATTTTGGGATTGACGAATGGCCGGACGCCGTCGTGAACCAAAACGTGAGTGACGGAATCGGACAATCGTTGTAAAGCGTTAAAGACCGACTCTTGACGGGTTTTGCCGCCGGCGACGAATTCCGCCTTGCGGAATTTCTTCAGCGCGGGAGCTAACAGTTTTGAGGCCCATTTTTCTTTTCCAGGGGGAACGGCAATTATGACTTCGGCGATTCCTTTGACCTTGGAAAATTTTTCGAGCGAGTAGGCCACCAGCGGTTTGCCGTGGATTTTGACAAACTGTTTGGGGGTTTTGCCACCGATGCGTTTGCCTTCCCCGGCGGCAACAAGGATTAAACCGACGGTCATCAATAAATCAGCATCGCGTCGCCGTAGGAAAAGAAGCGGTAGCGCCGGTCGATGGCTTCGTTGTAAGCGGATAAAATTTGGTCTTTGCCGGCGAAGGCGACGACGAGCAAAATCAAAGTGGAACGGGGCCAGTGGAAGTTGGTGATTAGGCCGTCCACGATTTTGAAATCGAAAGGTGGATGGATGAAGAGATCGGAATCGCCAGATAACGACCTCTTCCTTAATCCCTCCCCGAGACGGGGAGGGAAATTCGTTACGTCGTTGGATCGGGCGGCGGTTTCGAGGGCCTTGACAACGGTGGTGCCTACGGCCCAAACCTTCTTTCCGGATTTCTTGGCGGCGTTGATTTTGGCACAGGTTTCTTCGCTGATTTCAAAATATTCCTTGTCCATTTTGTGCTGGGTGATATCATCGCCGCGAATCGGCTCAAAGGTGCCGGGGCCGACCAGAAGCGACAAGTAGGTAATTTCCACTCCTTTGGATTTGATTTTATCCAAAAGTTCCGGCGTGAAATGCAGACCGGCGGAGGGGGCGGCGGAGGCGCCGGGGGTTTTGGCGAAGACGGTTTGGTAATCCTCTTCGTCCTCTTTTTCGGCCGGGCGTTCGAGATACGGAGGGATTGGGATTGTGCCGTATTTCTCAAAAATGTCGGAAATTGGGCGAACGCCGTTCGCCCCTACGATTTCCACAATGGCACGGTTGTTCTGTTTGGAGAGGATTCGAAAACCGGACCTCTCCCCTAACCCCTCCCCGACACGGGGAGGGGGACCAGAACCATTTCCGTTCAGGGCCAAAAATTCCCCCTCCTTGATGCGGGCGGAATGGGAGATGATGGCCTCCCAAGTATTGTCACGCCCTTTCCCATGCAACAACACCTCCACCTTGCCGCCGGTGGGGCGGGTGGCGAAGAAGCGGGATTTGTTCACCTTGGCATCGTTTAAAACGAGAACGTCTCCGGGCTGGAGGTGTTCGAGAACATCCGAGAATTGGCGGTGTTCGAAAACCGGTTTGTTCTGGAGGCCGGTGGTTCGACTTTCCTCGTCCCTTGTCGGGACGAGTCGCTCACCACAGCTTGCTTTGGTTGTTCTTCGAACAACCAGCAACCTGCACCCATCCCGGTTTTTCAAGGGGTGCTTGGCGATGAGTTCGGCCGGAACAGAAAAGTCGAAATCGTGAAGTTTTAATTGCATGAAAAGTGTACTGCCCCACCTAATTTTGGACAGGCATTATCTTGATTTTTGACATCCAATCCGCATAGAACTGTGCGGGGGATTTCATTCCCAGAGCGCTGTGCGGAGCTACCTCGTTGTAGTCTTTGATCCA